>Ga0207754_100024_pt1 | contig 183981 bp, 213 predicted proteins | sample A23E1SouthBayCA_FD_187728 | JGI IMG/M metagenome (GOLD analysis project Ga0207754, IMG submission 187728) | Aerobic enrichment media microbial communities from Eden Landing Ponds, California, USA - A23 E1 (SPAdes) | ecosystem: Environmental > Aquatic > Marine > Unclassified | place: Emeryville... | reverse complement strand
TGAACGCCTGCAAGTCCTACGAGCAGGGCGACGCGCTCGTCGAGAAAGGGAGCTACGGCGGCATCGTCACGCTGGCGAACGTCAGCAACGACCCCGCGGTCCGCATCGGCCGGGCGCTCGCCCGCCTCCTGAACAACGGCTTCTCGCTGCAAGCGGGGCTGTCGGTCGCGCGGAACGTGACGCTGTTCGGGAACAAGTACATCACCATCGGCGACGGCACGCTCCAGTTGGTGCAGAGTCAGAGCGGAACGCCGGTGTTACTCGAACTAACCGAAACCAAGAACGGCTACTTAGTCACGATTCGGGGTTATCCGACGCTCCAGTGTTCGATGGGGACGATGTTCACGCCGCACACGCGGGAGGGTGCGAAACACTACCTGAACTCAGGAGTGATAGACACGTTCGAAATGTCTACGGGTGAACTGCGTAACTTCTTCAGTAACGGTGTCGGGCCAGTTCTCTACGACGGGACGCTTACCTGGACGGACGAGTTGATGCAGAACGAGTTCAGTTAAGGTCCGGCAGTCGAAGTTCCGAACGCCGCTGCCGCCGCTCCTGTCGTTGACAGGAACACCATCAGGCTGAACAGCACGCCGATCATCCGCGGGTTGTTCTCGAGGAACTGCGTGAACTTGCTGTCTGACATCGTGCGACTACACCATATCCCGGCTCTATGTTGAATCTATTTGAAAATAACCGAGATAAAATATACCGAAATTACTCGTAGGAAAGGCTCTCGGACGGCGAAATCGCCGGAAAGCAGCCGTTTTGTGGATTCGGTTCCGTGCTCTTCCGGTAAACGGCGGGACTTTTGCTGGCGTAGCGGGTAGTTTACCGCGATGAACGAGACGCGCCGCGCTGTCTTGGACGCGCTGGCCGACGGGCCGGTGGCCGGGCCCGCGCTCGCCGACGAGTTCGGGATTTCGCGGGCCGCGGTGTGGAAGCACGTCGAGGCGCTCCGGGACGCCGGCTTCGAGGTCGAGAGCGCGAGCGATGGGTATGCGCTCGCCGGCCTCCCGGAGTACGGCGCGGCGGCCGTCGAGTTCGGGCTGGACGCGCCGTTCGACGTGGAGTACCACGACGCGGTGGCGAGCACGAACGACCGCGCGCGCGAACTCGCGAGCGAGGGCGCGAGCGACACGGTGGTGCTTGCGGACCGCCAGACCGGCGGGCGTGGGCGGCGCGGCCGCGAGTGGTCGTCGCCGTCGGGCGGCGTCTGGCTCAGCCTCGTGTTGCGGCCGGACGTGCCGCCGGCGCGCGTGCCGCTGGTGACGCTCGCGGCCGCCGTCGCAGTGACCGACGCCGCTCGTGACGCCGGCGTGGACGCCGCCATCAAGTGGCCAAACGACTGTATCGTGCCGCGACGCGACAGCGAGCGCGGCGGCGACAAGCTCGCGGGCGTGCTGACGGAGATGGAGGGCGAGGCGAGTCGCGTCTCGTGGGCCGTCGTCGGCGTCGGCGTGAACGCCGACGTGAACCCGGACGAACTGGCAGGGGACGCGACGAGCGTGCGCGCGGAGGCGGGCGGCGTCGACCGGCGCGCGTTCGTCCAGCGGTTCCTCGAACGGTTCGACGAACTCCGCGACGACCCGGACGCGATACTAGGCGCGTGGCGTGAGCGCGCGGCGACGCTCGGACAGCGCGTGCGCGTCGACACCGCGGACGGCGACGTGGTCGGGGACGCGGTGGACGTGACCGAGCACGGCGCGCTCGTCGTCGAGACGGACAGCGGGCGAGAAGTCGTCCACGCCGGGGACTGCCAGCACCTCCGGCCCGTGGACGGCGCTTAGTCGTCGTCGACGCGCACCGTCAACACGGGCACGGACGACGACCGCACGACTTTCTCCGCGACGCTCCCGAGGAGCAGCCGGTCGATGCCGCCGCGGCCGTGCGTGCCCATCACGACGAGGTCGCAGCCCTCGTCCTCGGCGTACCGGACGATCTCTCGGCTGGGGTTGCCGTCGACGAGCGCGCGCTCGACGCCGACGCCGCGGTCGGCCGCCAGCCCCTCCACGTCGTCGAGCGCGGCGGCGCCCTCCTCGTTCATCATCGAGGCGACGCTCTCCCACGAGGACTCCATCGGGAGCCCGGAGAAGCTCGCGGAGTTGACCACGTACAGCGCGTGGATGGTGGCGTCGTGTTCGGCGGCGAGGTCGATGGCGTGTTCGACCGCCTCCCGTGTCTCCTCGCTGCCGTCGGTCGGCACGAGGATGCGCTCGTAGCGGCCCATGTGTGCCATCGATTGTCGGGGAGCGGCTTAACTTTCGGGGCGGATTCCCGCGCGGCGGCTACTCGATGTCCGCGGGCGTGACGACGCGCTCGACGTCGCTGGCGCCCGCGCGGCGCACGACCGCCCGCACGGGGTCGCGGACGCCCGAGAGGTTGTCCGAGTCGCCGTCCAGCACGAGCAGGCGGGCCTCCCGGCCGGCTTCGAGGACGCCGTGGTCCTCCCCGATGATTTCCGCGCCGGCGCGGGTCGCCATCCGCAGCACCTCGGGCGCCTCGACGTCGAAGTGTTTCGACGCGAACGCCATCTCGCGGAACATCGACGGGCTGTTCGTCATCGCGTTGTCCGTGCCGAGCGCGACCGTCGTGCGGTCCAGCAATTCGGCGACCGGCGGCAGTCCCACGTCCGTCACGAGGTTCGACCGCGGACACACCGCGACCGGTATCCCGTTGTCTTCCACGCGGTCGAGGTGGAGTTCCTCGGCGTGGACCATGTGTACGAGCAGGTCCGGGTCGAGGTCGATAGCGGGGTTGATGTCCCGCGCGTCCACCTCGCCGGCGTGGATTGCGAACGGCTTCCCGGCGTCCCGCGCGGCGTTGCGCTCGCGCCCGAACTCGCCGTCGGCCGCGCCGCTCGCGCCGAACCCGTCCGCCACGTCCAGCACCTCGGGCGTCTCCCGCCCGAAGACGAACGGCTCGACGCCCGTGCCCGCGGCGGCCTCGCGGAGCGCGTGCACGCCCTCGACGCCGCCCTCCCGGAATTCGAGCGTGCGCGTGGTCCCGGTCTGGCGCATGAACCGGAGGCTGCGCCGCATCCCCTCGACGAGTTCCTCGCGGCTCGCCTCCCGCAGCAGCCGGTGTTTCAGGCCGTCCGGCGGTGCGACGAGCTCTTCGAGCGTGAGCCCGCGGCCCGCCTCCTTGGCGATGGAGTCGCCGAGGTGCGTGTGCGCGTTCACGAACGCCGGCAACACGATATCCTCGGAGTCGGTCAGTTCCTCGTCCAGTCGGACGACTTCCCCGTCCTCCACGACGAGCGTGCCCTCCACGGGCTCGTACCCCTCGCCCCAGAGGACGGTGCCGGAGAGTTCCATACCGGCAGGTGCGCCCGCGGCACCGTGAAGGTTACTCGACACGGTGGGCGGCTAGAAAGCGGCGCTCGCCCACGCTGCTCACGGGTCGGTCCCCTCGCCGTTCGCTATTCCGTGGTCTCACTTTCGTTCGACCACGCTACTCGCGCATCGCTGCGCTCCGCGCTCGTTATGACGTGGGCTCGCTGCGCTCGCCCACGCTACTCGAACTCTTCCAGCGACGCGTACCGTCCGGGCGTGTTCACGTCGCTGATGAGCGCGCCGTCGGTTTCGAGGCCGAGCACGCGCTCGGCGGCGTGGCCGACGGCTTCGACGTGCGTCGCGGGCGCGTAGACGCCGAGGCGCCACTGCTCGCGCTGGGCGACTTGGAGCGCGCGCACAAGTGTCGACTGCTCGTCCAGCCTGCGGACGTCGCCGCCGACGAGCACGCCGGTCGTGGACTCGCGCATCGACGGCCGCCCGGGGACGTCCAGAATCACGGCGTCCGGGTCCACGCCGGCGTCCTCGGCGACCGCGCGCTCGAACTCGCGGACGTCGTCGTGGCCGGCGTCGAGGAGGTCCTCGGAGACGTCGCCCATCTCCGCCCAGACGGCGCGCTTGTAGAGGTCGCGGTCGGCGAGCCGGCGGCCGAACTCGCGGCTCGCGTCGTGGGTGCGCAGGGCCACCGAGAGCTCGTGGTCGTCCATCCGGCGGAGCTGTGGGGCGTCGATTGCGGTGGTGTTCAGGAGGGCTTCGGTGCCGCGTCGCAGCATCGACTTGCTGATGCGGGCGACGTGGTGGCTGTAGACGGTCGGGTTCATCAGCGCGCGCGCCAGCAGGAGGGACTCGGCGGTCTGGACGTTCCCCTCGTCGAGCACGAGGTCGCCGTCGATGAACGTCAGTTCGCGGACGAGCCGGCCGTGGTCGATGGTGCCGTAGGGGACGCCGGTGTGGTGGGCGTCCCGCACGAGGTAGTCCATGCGGTCGACGTCCAACTCACCGGCGACCAACTGGGCGAGTTCGCCGTCGCCGCGAATCAGCGCCGCGACCTCCGCGGGGTCGACGCCGTGGGCGTCGAGGACGGCCGCGACCTCGCCGTCCGTGACGAGTTCGTCCACGTCGTCGTGCTCCTTGCCGGTGCGGCGCGCGACCACGCCCTCGACGTTGTGGCTGAACGGGCTGTGCCCGACGTCGTGGAGGATGGCGGCGGCGCGCACGCGCTCGGCGCGCTCGCCGGCGATGTCGAGGTGGCCGAGCGCGCGGTCGGCGAGGTGGTAGACGCCCAGCGAGTGCTCGAAGCGCGTGTGGTTCGCGGAGGGGTAGACCAGCGCCACCGTCCCCAACTGCTTGATGCGGCGGAGCCGCTGGACGGGCGGCGTGTCCAACAGGTCGGCGGCCACGCCCTCGACCTCGATGTGGTCGTGGACGCTGTCCTTGATGGTCGTCATCGGGCGGGCGTTCGGCGCTCTCGCGTAAAAAGACGTGGCCCGCGAGGCCTCCGAAGGCGTCCGGAGCGGCGTTCGGAGGGGTTTTCCGCTCGCCAGTCGAAGCCCGCTCATGCGAAAACAGATTGCGGCTGTCGCGGTCGCCGCCCTCCTCGTGTTCGCCGGGTGTAGCGCCGGCGGGAACGGGGGCGCGACGACCGCGCCCGAGACGGCCTCGGGCGATACGGTGTACGACTCGCCGCTTGACGGCGAGACCGTCGCAGACACCCACGTCTCGGTCGTCCGCGACGCCGGGACGTTCACGCTCGTCTCCACGTCCAACCAGACGCAGGGCAACCAGAGCCTGAGCCGTCAGTCCACGACCGCCGTCGACCTCGACTCCGGCGCGTACTTCTCCACCCAGCAGTTCCGCGGGCAGACCGCCGAGCAGTACGGCTTCGGTAACGGCACGGCCTACCAGCGCGTCTCCCTCGGGAACCAGACCCAGTACACGGTCCCCCAGCAGTCGCCGAACACGTCCCAGCTCGCTGGCGCCCAACTGGAGTCGTTCGTCGGCGCGTTCGCGCTCTCGCACGCGGGCACCGAGACCGTCGACGGCACCGAGACGCACGTCTACGAGGCCGAGGGCGTCGAGGACCTCAATCAGTCCGCACCCGGCTTCGGTAGCCTCGACACGGAGAACGTCACGAGCCTCGAAGCGCACGTCTACGTCACCGACGACGGGCTCGTGACGCAGTTCGGCTACTCGATTTCGCTGACGAGCGCGGGCACCGAGGTGAGCATCGCCACCGAACAGGAGTACGTCGACGTCGGGTCGACGACCGTCTCCGAGCCCGCGTGGCTCGACGAGGCGCGCGCGAACGTCTCCGCCTGACTGCGTTCGTACTCCGGTGACGCAAGGGTTTACCCGACCGCGCACCGACGACGACCCATGACGACGTTCCTCGCCGGGGGGACGGGCACCCCCAAGCTCCTCGCGGGCGGCCGCGAGGTCTTCGACCCCGCTGACACCACCGTGGTCGCCAACACCGGCGACGACGTGGAACTCGGCGGCCTGCTCGTCTGTCCCGATGTCGACACCGTGCTCTTCGAGGCCGGCGGCGTGCTCGACCGCGAGACGTGGTGGGGCATCGCCGACGACACCTCGACCACCCACGACTACCTCACCGACCTCTCGGAAGCCGCGGGCATCGAGGCCGGCCCGCGGTACCTCTCCGACGACCGACAGACCGCGGGCCGCGACCTCGCGCGCTGGCGGCGCTTCTCCGCGGCATCGGAGTTCATGTTCATCGGGGACCGCGACCGCGCGGTCCACATCCTCCGCACGAGCCTCCTCGACGAAGGCAATTCTCTGACCGAGGTGACCCGCACGCTCGCGGACGCCTTCGGCGTCACCGAGGACGTGGTGCCGATGAGCGACGACCCCGTCGCCACCATCGTCCACACGCCCGACGGCCCGACTCACTTCCAAGCGTTCTGGGTCGCGGAGGGCGGCGAACCGACAGTCGAGGACGTGGAGTTCCGCGGCGCCGAGCGACCCGCGCCGTCGGACGCGGCGCTCGACGCGCTCCTCGACGGGCCGGTCATCATCGGCCCGTCGAACCCCGTGACGAGCATCGGCCCGATGCTCGCGCTCGACGGCGTGCGCGAGGCCTTGCAGGAGACGACCGTGATAGCGGTGTCGCCGTTCGTCGAGGACGAGGTGTTCTCCGGACCCGCCGCCGAGTTGATGGCGGCGGTCGGCTACGAGCCGTCCACGGCGGGCGTCGCGGACGCCTATCCGTTCGCGGACGCGTTCGTCCTCGACGGCGCCGACGACACGAGCCTCGACCGACCGGTCGTGCGCACGGACACCGAAATGAGCGACGACGCGGACGCCAAGCGCGTCGCTCGCGCCTGCAAGCGTGCGCTCCAACGCGCGAGCGCGGAGGTAGCGTAGATGTTCTCGCCGCGCGTCGCGCTCGCCAGCCTCAGCGGCGAATCCGACGCCGAGTGGGCCGAAGCGTGCGCTCGCCCCGCCGGCGCGGCGTTCCTCGGCGGCATCGCCGTGGACGAACCGACCCGCGACGCGGCCCGCGAGATGGTCGAGCGCGACCGGGAGGAGTTCCTCCCAGAGGACCCCATCGCGTTCGTCGACGACGAACTCGGGGCGCTCGACGACGCCTTCCTGCGGGCGGGCGTGAACGTCCGGGCGGTCGAACTGCCGCGGCTCCGCGCGGCCGCCGCGGTCTGCGCCGACCACGACGCGATACTGGAGGTGAACGCGCACTGCCGGCAGGCCGAGATGTGCGACGCGGGCGCCGGCGAAGCCCTGCTCCGGGACACCGAGCGCCTCTGCGAGCAGGTCACCGCCGCCAGCGAGGAGGGCGCGCCCGTCTCCGTGAAGGTGCGCGCGGAAGTTGCGGGCGTCCACCTGCCGACGCTGGCGAAGGCCATCGAGCGCGCCGGCGCGGACGCCATCCACGTGGACGCGATGGACTCGCGGCGCGTCGTCCGCGACATCGCCGAGGCGACCGAGCTGTTCGTGATTGCGAACAACGGCGTCCGCGACCGCGAGGACGTCTTCGAGTACCTCGCGTACGGCGCGGACGCGGTCAGCGTCGGGCGGCCGAGCCGCGACCCCGAGGAGGTGCAGTCGGTGTACGCCGCGGTCAAAGAGTGGTTCCTGTGACGCCCGCCGAGCACGCCGAACTCGCGCTGCTGGTGGAGGTCGCGGGCACGCCCAAGCCCGGGAACGTCGACCGCGAGCGCGACCTCGAAGCCCTCCGCTTCGAGCAGTTCCTCGCCGGCGCGGTCGGCGCCCGCGACGGCCTCGAAGCCGCCGAGGACGGCCCGGTCGGGGACGCCTTCGAGACGGCGGTCGCGGGGATGGCCGACGGCAGCGGGACGAACACGCAGTTCGGCTGTCTGCTCCTGTTGACGCCGCTCGTGCGCGCCGCGGCCCGCGACGACCTCACGCCCGAGGGCGTCACCGAGGTCGTCGAGGCGACGACCGTCGCGGACGCCGAGGCGTTCTACCGCGCGTTCGAGCACGCCGACGTGGCGGTGCCGGACCCACCGAAGGGCGCCGACGCGCTGGACGCGCGCCGCGGTGCGGCCGCAATTCCCGCGCTCCGCGAGCGCGACCTCACGCTCGAAGACGTGCTCGCGCTGGCCGCCGACCACGACGCGAACGCAAGCGAGTGGGTGGAGGGCTTCCCGCGGGTGTTCCGCGCCGCGGCGCGCATTGAGGCCGCTCGCGGCCCACTCACGGACCGCGCGGCGTCGGCGTTCCTGACGCTGCTCGCGGAGGAACTGGACACGCTCGTCGTCACCGAGCACGGCGAGGGCGTTGCCCACGAGGTCCAAGAGCGCGCGCTCGCACTCCAGCGCGCGGACGCCGAGGAGGTCCGAGAGTTCGCCGACGACCTCGCCGAGCGCGGCATCAACCCCGGAACGACCGCCGACCTCACCGCGGCCGCGGTGTTCGTCGCGCTCGAACGCGGCGTGACAGTCCATGACTGAGTGGCCGGTCGCGCTCCGCGGGACGACGGAGACGGTGGTGACGACGCGCGGCCCGAACGATCGCTGGAACGTCGCCGCGCTGGGAGTGCGAGCACCCGAGGGAGACGGCCCGGCGACGGCGACGACGTGGGGGAACACGCGCACGCGCCGGAACTTCCACCGCGAGGGCGGCGGCAACGTCCAGTTCGTCGACGACCCCGTGGTGTTTGCGGACGCCGCGCTCTCGATTCGGGAGGAGCCCGAGCCGGTTCTCGACGCGGCCGCGGCGTGGGCCGAGGTCGACGCGGAGCACGTCGGCACGGACGAGGACGACGGGACGCGCCGCGAGCACTGGGAACTCAAGCCGGTCGAGAGCGCGGTCGTCCGGGAGTCACCGCAGACGACGAACCGCGGCTTCAACGCCGTCGTGGAGGCGACGGTCGCCGCGTCGCGGCTGGACGTGCCCGCCTACGACACCGAGACGCTGCGCGAGCGCCTGCGGTTCTTCGAGGGCGTCGCGCGCAAGTGCGGCGGCGAGCGCGAACGCGAGGCCATCCAGCGTGTCCGCGAGCGCGCCGACGGCGACTGGTAGGTGCGCGCGTTTGCGTCTGGAGAAGAAACTTACCGCGCCCGGCGGAAGCCCGGGCCATGCGACGACGAACCCTCCTCGCGTCGAGCGCCACCCTGCTCGGCGCCGGACTCGCCGGCTGCCTCGGCGACTCCGGCGGCGGAACGACGACAGCAGCGCCGACGACCGAAGCGACCACTGAAGCACCGACGACGGAACGGACCACCGAGGCGACGACGTACGACGCGAGCGTCTCGGCGTCCTTCGAGCGCCTGCAGCCGAACGTCGTACTGCTCGGCATCGACTCGCTGGGCGTCCGGCCCAAGGGCCACCAGTACGTCTTCTTCCGCGTGGACGTGACCGACGGCGACCCGCCCGAGCGCGCGGCGTTCGAGTTCCGCTTCGACGGCGAGCGCTACCCGCCGGGCGTCGACACGGGCGGGATGCTCTGGCGGGACAGCGAGGGCGACGACCGCTACACTGCCGACCGCGGAGACGGCTGGCTCGTCTTCGAACTCCCAGAGACCGGGGACGCCGGCGACGCCGCGCTGGTGCTCGGCGGCGACGAGTGGTCGGTCCCGGAGGCCGTCCGCGAGCGCCTGGAGCAGCCGTCGCCGTCGCTGTCGCTGGACTGGGACGTTCCAGAGGAGCAGCCGGCGGGCGAGTCGACGCTCGGGTTCACCGTGACGAACGACACCGACCGCGGCACGTGGTTCGTCGGCGGCGTGACGGGGGTCGGTATCCGGGCAGCGTACGCGCCCGTCGCGGGAGTGGTTCGCGAGGTGCCGGCGGGCGAGACGGTGTCGTGGGAGGTCACGCACGACAACGGCGCGGACCCCGGCGACGACTCCGTCGGCGACGGTGAGGCGGACGGCGAGTACCAGCTCAGTTGGGCGCAGGGCGACCGCGAGCAGACGGTGTACTTCGTCGCCGGCGAGTAGGTCGGCAGTCACCGTCGAGGGAGCGAAGCGCGTGTCTCCGGTATGGCGAACAACACGCTCGACGAGCGCGCGGCGGTCCGCGCGGCGTTCGACTCCCTCTCGGAGGCGGGCGAGGCGGGGGCCGACGAACCCCGTGAGGAAGTGTACTCCGACCACAGCGCCGGCGACGACTCCGCCGACGAGCGGTGGGCGTTCGTCGCGGACCACCTTGCATCGCTGCCCGGCGTCGAGCGGCGGGAGAGCGGAGATAGCAGTTCGAGCGGTGGCGACGCCTGGACGTACCGCGAGACGGACGACGAGTAGCGCGTCCGCGGCGCGTCGAACCACGCGTCGTCGGATGTCGGGACGTTCAAATCCGCGCGGGCACTACGCGGTGGCATGACCGACGAGACACGCGAGAACGTCCTCCCGGGCTCGGACGGCGAGCTCGACACCGAGGACGTCCGCGGGTACGACTTCCGCGGCGACTTCGACTTCTTCGACATGCTGGACTCGTACGCGACCACCGGCTTCCAAGCCACCCACCTCGCGCAGGGCGTGGACATCGTCCGCGACATGCGCGAGGACGACGCCACCGTCTACCTGACGTTCACGTCGAACATCATCTCCTCGGGGCTCCGCGAGGTGGTCGCGCACCTCGTCCGCGAGGGCCACGTCGACGTCATCATCACCACCTCCGGTTCGCTGACCGAGGACGTCATCAAGACCGCGAAGCCGTTCAAGATGGGCGAGTGGGACGCCGACGAGGCCGCGCTCCGCGAGGAGGGCATCAACCGCCTCGGCAACATCTTCGTCCCGTCGGACCGCTACGTCTGGCTGGAGGAGTACCTCTACGACTTCTTCGAGGACTTCTTCGCCGAGGAGAAGGTCCGCACGCCCACCGAGTTCGCGCGGGAACTCGGGGAGACCTTAGACGACGAGGACTCCGTGCTGAAGAACGCCGCCGACAACGACGTGCCCGTGTTCTGTCCGGCGCTCACGGACGCCGAAATCGGGAACTTCCTCTACTACTACCGGCAGGGCTACGACTCGGAGGTCGGCATCGAAATCGTCGACGACTACGACACCCTCATCGAGGAGGGCCTGCTCGCGGACACGACAGGGCTAATCGCGGTCGGCGACGGCGTCCCGAAGCACCACGCCATCATGACGAACCTCTTCCGTGGCGGCGCCGAGTACGCCGTCTACATCTCCACGGGCATGGAGGGCGACGGCTCGCTCTCCGGCGCGCCGCCCGAGGAGGCGGTCTCGTGGGGGAAAATCAAGGACGAGTCCGAGACCAACTACACGCAGATCGAGGCCGAAGCCACGCTCGTGTTCCCGATGCTGGTCGCCGGCGCGTTCGAGCGGGACTCCGAATAGCTCGATTTCGAAGACACCGTCCGTTCTCACTTCTCGAAAGCCCCTGTTCAGTCCTGCCCTGCCAGTTGGTCCGCCGGTAGCGGGCGGACTGAAAGGGGCGGACCGCTCGCGCTCGCGTGGTCGTCTCGGCAGCCGCTATCGCCGACCCGAGGGAGGCGATATGCTGGCGAGCGACCGCGAGCGGTCCGGGGCTTTCGAGGAGTCGTCCTCGGAGAGCGCATCCGGTAGCGCGCGGTTCGTCCCCGGTCACCGGTTCGGGGCTGCTCACGAAACGAATGCTTTTAACGCGCGGCGAATGAACCAGACGGTATGGCCATCAAGCCCGACTACGTCAAGAAGACGGGGAACATCCTCATGGAGCGATACCCCGACGCGTTCAGCCGCGAGGACTTCGAGCACAACAAGGAAGCCGTCACGGAGCTCACGAACGTCGAGTCGAAGGAAGTCCGCAACCGCATCGCGGGCTACATCACGCACAAGCGAAACTAAATTTTCCACCACCCGAAGGGGTTTCACTACCCGGTTCTGAGAGGGTGGTATGACATCTGTCGGCGTACTCGGAGCGACTGGCGCGGTCGGCCAGCGATTCATCCAGTTGCTGGACGGCCACCCGGAGTTCGAACTATCTGTACTGACTGCGAGCCCGGACAGCGCGGGCAAGCGCTACCGCGAGGCGGCGAAGTGGCGACTCGACACGCCGATTCCCGAGGACGTGGCGGACGTGGAAGTCCGCGAGACCGACCCCGCCGAGATTCCCGACGACACCGACCTCCTGTTCTCCGCGCTGCCCTCCAGCGTCGGCGAGCGCGTCGAGCCCGCGCTCTGCGAGGCGGGGTTCGTCGTCTCGTCGAACTCCAGTAACGCGCGGGCGGCCGACGACGTGCCGCTCGTGATTCCGGAGGTGAACGCCGACCACCTCGACCTCATCGACGTGCAGCGCGACGAGCGCGGCTGGGACGGCGCGCTCGTGAAGAACCCGAACTGCTCGACGATTACGATGGTGCCGACGCTCGCGGCGCTGCGCCAGTTCGGCCTCGAACGCGTCCACGTCTCCACGCTGCAGGCGGTCTCGGGCGCGGGCTACTCGGGCGTCACGTCGATGGAAATCATCGACAACGCGGTCCCGCACATCGGCGGCGAGGAGGCCAAGATGGAGACCGAGTCCCGCAAGCTCCTCGGCGAACTCGGGGACTCCGAAGTGTCGTGGCACGACGCCAGCGTCTCCGCCTCGTGCAACCGCATCCCGACGCTGGACGGTCACCTCGAAAACGTCTTCGTGGAGACGGCCGCGGAGCCGTCGCCGGAGGAGGTCGCCGAGGCCTTCGAGGACGCGCCGACGCTGGACCTCCCGAGCGCGCCCGACCAGCTCGTGCACGTCTTCGAGGAGCCCGACCGGCCGCAGCCGCGCCTCGACCGCATGCTCGGCGACGGGATGGCCGTCGCCGCGGGCGGCATCCAAGAGACGGACACGGGCATCCAGTACAACTGCCTCGCGCACAACACCATCCGCGGCGCCGCCGGCGCCAGCCTCCTCAACGGCGAACTGCTCGCCAGCGAGGGCTGGGTCTGAGGCGCCGGCACTCGTTTTAAGCCCCGGTCGCGCGAACCCCCGCTCGTGACCCGCGTCGAGTGGACGCACACCGCCGAGACGAGCCGGCTCCTGCGAGCGCTCGCGCTCGCGGCGTTCGGCGCCATCGGCGGCCTGTTCGGCTTCCTCGCGGCGTTCTCGCTGTTCGTGCTCGCCGGCAGCCTGCTCGCGGGCGAGTTCGCCGTGCTGGCGCTCCTGCTGGCGTTCGCGCTCCTCGGCGGCCGCCGGCTGGCGACCCACGCCGCGCTCGCGCGCGGCGACAGCGGCTCGTGGGACGCCTTCTCGGCCCGCGACCTGCTCGCCGCGAGCGTCGCGTGGGCGGGGTCGTTGGCCGGCCTGCTCGCCGCCGGCGCGCCCGTCAATCTGCTCTTCGCCGTCGTCATCGTCGCCGTGTTCGCCTGTCTCCCGGCCGCCGCAGCGCTCCGTAGCGAGGGGTACGTCGACACGGATGCAGGCTCCTTCAAGGTGAACAACCGCGAGGCGTCACTGTCGGCCGTCGAACGCGTGCGCCGCTACGACCTCGGCCCCGTCGCCCTCCTGTGGGTTCACTACCACGACGGCGCCGGCGGCGCGTCGGCGCCGCGGCTCTTTGGTCTCCCGGCCCACCAAGCCGACAGCATCGAGACTGCCATCGAATCAAGCGACGCCGAGCCGCCCGAGCGCGACCGGAACCCGGCGATAGCGTGGACGCTGTACGCGTTCGCCGTCGGGGCCTTCCTACTCGCCGCGGCGTTCGCGTACTTCGCGGCCGGCGAATCGGGCGACGCGGCGGCAGTCGGCGGCTACGTCGCCCTCTTCGCGGCGTTCTTCGGTGCGCTGTTCGCGTGGCTCGGCTGCGTCGAGGGCTAGGCCACGCGATTTTGTAGGTCTTCGTCCGTATCGAGGCGCGAGACGTTCGTCGCCACGATGCCCGCGAGGCGACTCCAGTATTCCGGCGTCTGCCCGGCCGTGTGCGGGGTGACGACGACGTTCTCGAAGTTCCACAGCGGGTGGTCCTCGGGGAGCGGCTCGGGGTCGGTGACGTCCAGCGCCGCGCCCCGGATGTCCTCCCGGCGGAGCGCGGCGACGAGCGCGTCCGTGTCCACGACGCCGCCGCGAGCGACGTTCACGAGCACGCTCTCTGGCGGCAGCGTGTTCAGCGCCGCGCGGTCGACGAGGTGCCGGGTGGTGTCCGTCAGCGGGCACGCGAGCACGAGGTAGTCCGTTCGAGCGAACGCGTCGTGGAGCGCCTCGTCGTCGAAGCCCACGACCTCGTCCGTGGGGCCGCCCTTCTCGGGCGTGTACCGCACGCCGATGGTGTCCACGTCGAACCCCTGCAGGCGCTGGACGACGCCCTCGCCGATGGCACCGAGACCGACGACAGTCACCGTCGAGCCCTTCAGTTCGCCCGCGCGGTAGTGGCGGAACTCGCGGTGCTGCTGGCGCCGCCACCCCTCGTGGAGGCGGCGCGCGAACGTCAACAGGTAGCCCACGACCTGTTCGCCGGCGCTCGGCGCGTGCACACCCGCCGCGTTGGTCACGGCGACGCCGCGCTCGCGGAACGCGTCCAGCGGCAGGTGCTTGTAGCCGGCGTACGCGCCCGCGAACAGCGCCAGCTCGTCGGCCTCCGAGAGCAGCGCCTCGTCGACGTCCACGCCGGTCACCACGCGGGCGTCCGCCACGAGGTCGCGCTCCTCGGCGGGCGTCCGCGCGAGCGCCACGTCGCGTTCGGGGAGTCGCTCGCGGAGCGCATCGGCGTACTCCGACATCGGCGTGCCGTGCGCGCCCGTCCGCAGGACTGTGATGTCTGCCATCGCCTCGCAGGTCGGCGGCGACGACAGTAAGCGTTGCGCGACAGGCGCCCTACTCGCCGCTTTACGAAGGGTTTTTGACGCGTGTCGACTACGCCGAAGTGATGAGTGAGTCCGAGGCGCTGTCGTGCGCGGCGAAGCTCGCGCGCGTCGTGCTCGACAACTGCGGCCCGCTCTCCCCGGCCGAGGTGGCCGAGGAGGCGCGCCTCTCGGAGGCGGACGCCGCGGACGCGCTCGCGGAGCTCGACGACGCCGGCCTCGCCGAGTGCGTCTGCGGGCTCTGCGAGACCAAAGAGCAGGTGTACGCGCTCACCGAGCGCGCAGAGGCGTAACCCTCTTTCTACGCGGCCGCCTACGACGCGACGCGCGCCGTTTGTCCCCGGCCGAGTACGTCCACGCGGACGCGATGACCGCTCGGAGAACCCCGGCGTGCGACAGTCGCGGTTCGACGTTCGGTGCTTCCTCTGGAAGCACCCGCCTCGCCGGTTTCACCGGCTCGGCATCTGGCGACCGCTACGCGGTCGCCCGCCCGCCACGAGGGTTTCCCGGCCAACGGGGCACGCCGCCCACGGATGAGGTCGGTCGTTAGTGTCGCGGGCGCACATCTCACGCTCTGACAGTGCTGTCTGTGGACTTTGAGAGGACTCTGACGGCATGGTCTTCCGAACGGCGGTCTGTCGGCTACCGGCCAAACGCTTATTCGGCGTCTCCCGCTATTCATAGATAGCATGGCCAGTTCAACCAGGAACGGGGCGAGCCACACCGACGAGATACGCCTGTGGCGTGAAGACGACTGGTGGGTGGCCAAAGATGTCGAAACGGGTGTCACGACGCAGGGGCAGTCCCGAGCGGCCGCCCTGGAGAACCTCGACGACGCGGTCGCGCTCCACGATGGCGACGTCGGCACCGAGCCGACCGAGGAGGAACTCCGCGAACTCGGCATCGACCCGGCAGACAACACGACTGGCGAGGACGAACCGCCGGACGTACTCGACTGATGGGACGGCGGACGTTCTCGGGAAGAGAGGTCGTGAAGGTATTGGTCAACGCCGGCGGCTTCGAGTGGCGGCGGACTACTGGCGACCACGCGCAACTCTACTACGAACATCCGACAAACGAGGACGACCAGCGGCAAGTCACGGTTCCCTTGCACGACGAACTTCGGACGGGAACACTACGAGATATCGCTGACAGCGCCGGTGCGAACGACTTCGACTCGTTCCGCAACTGGATCGACCGCCACGCGTAATCACGTTGGACTCCATGGCTCTCAGCCTACTTCGCGGCTGCCGAGACTACTAGTAGATTGTCATCCGGTAGTGTCGCGGGCGCACATTCTCCGATTACCGAGCGACGCGTCCGAGCGGACTCGGCCGCGAAGCGTTCGGAGCGTGTAATCCTCGGCTCTTCGGCGCTCGCGCACTCAGTCCTCCAGCGCCTGCTTGACGTGCAGGTCTACCTGCCTGAACAGGAGGAGGGCGGTGGCGAGGCCGGTGGCGGCGGCGGGGACGACTCCGCGCAGGCCGACGGTTCCGAGCGCCAGCCGCAGGACGAGGCCGACCGCGAACGCCTGCGCGAGCCAGACGACCGCGCGGAGGTACCACGCGACGTGGCCGTGGAACCACGAGTCGTTTCTGGAGGGCATCACTACTGATGGCCGGCGCGCCCGGCAAGTATCTTCCTCCGACTCGCGCCCTTGCGGGCCCCGGGACAGCCTCGGCGGGCGACTGACCGCGGCTACCCGTCTTCGAGCTCGCGCTCGGCGTCCCTGATGGCGTCCTCGATGTCGGCCAGCATCGCGGTCTGTTGGTCGTGGGCGGCCGCGAGGTCCGCGGTCTCGTCGGCGACGTGCTCGGCGCGGTCGGCGACGTCGTCGACGACGGTTGCGATTTCCTCCGCGCTGGCGGCTTGGTCGTCGGTCGCGTTCGCAATCTCGTCCATCCCCTCGGCGGTCTCCCGGACGAGCTCCTCGATCTCCCGCTGGTTCTCCACGAGCGCCTCCGCGGCCTCGCGGGCGTCCGCGACCAGCTCCGTGGCGTCGGCGACGTTCTCGGCGGTATCGCGGCTGTCGGCCTTGATGTCGGCGACTAGCGACTCTATCTCTCCGACCTCGGACTGGGACTGCTCGGCGAGCTCCTTGACCTCGTCGGCGACCACCGCGAACCCGCTGCCCGCGTCGCCGGCGCGCGCGGCCTCGATGTTCGCGTTCAGCGCCAGCAGGTTCGTCTGGTCGGCGATGTCCGTGATGACGTCGACCACGCGGTCGATCTCGTCGAGGCGGTCGTGCAGCTCCTCGGTGCTCCCCTCGACGGCGTCGGCGGTCGCCGCGAACTCGTCGATGGCGTCGAGGACGCGCTCGGCGGCCTCCCGGGACTCGCGGGCGCGCTCTCTGGCCTCGTTGCTCTGCTGGCGGACCTCGTCGGTGCTGGCGGCGACCTCCTCGACGGTCGCGCTGAACGTCGACACCTCCCCGGAGACCTCCCCGAGGTCGTCGGCCTGCCCCGCCGCGAGGTCGTGTATCTCCTCGCTGGATTCGGCGACGCGCTCGCTGGCCTCCCGAAGTTCCTCGACGGCGCTGTCGACTTCCTCCGAGAGCGTCGCCTGCACGCGCTCGACGCGCTCGCGCTGCTCGACCACCTCGGTCACGATTGTCAGCACTTCGACCGCGCCGACGATTTCGCCGTCGGACCCCCGCAGGGGCGTCGCCGACGCCTTCGCGTGCAACTGCCGGCCGTCCACCTCCGCTGAGCGAATCTCGTCCTCGCGGACCCCGCTGCCCGACTCCATCACCGCGCCCGCGAGCGTCTGCGTCTGCCCCTCGGTCCCGAACACGTCGATGGCGGGCACGCCGAGCGCGTCCTCGCGCGGGAGGCCGGTCATCTCCTCGACGGCGTCGTTCCACAGGACGATGTGGCCGTCGTCGTCGACGACGAACAGCGGCTCGGGGTAGTCCGCGAAGAACTGCTCGGCGAGCGACTGCCACGCGCCGCCGTCGGCGCCCGAAAGGAGCGTGTCGATGTTCATGCGTTCGTTTCGGGCCACTCGCCCCATAATGCCTCTGGTGTTTCCCCGTCTGTGGGGCTCGCAGGGCCGCCAGACGGCGTCTGCGTGTGTTTCCCCCGCACGGATGGAAACGCCTTTTCGCGGCCCGCGCGTACGGCGGGTATGGACTACGAAGCCGTTGCCGACCTCGGGCCGGACCGCCGCCGCGCGCTGTTCGAGCGCACGGCCGGCGTGGAGTCGGTCCGCTCGACGGTCCGGGACATCGTCGGGCGCGTCCGCGAGGAGGGCGACGTGGCGCTCCGACAGTACGCCAGCGAGTTCGACGACGTGGAACTCGGAAACGTCGACGTGACCGACGAGGCCGAGCGCGCCTACGAGGAACTCGACGACGAGACCCGAGAAGCCATCGAGGACGCCGCCGCGAACGTCCGCGAGTTCCACGAGGCCCAACTGCGCGACGACTGGCGCCGGGAGTTCTCCGAGGGTCGCGAACTCGGGCGGCGGTTCCGCCCCATCGAGCGCGTCGGCGTGTACGCGCCCGGCGGCACCGCGGCGTACCCGTCGTCGGTGCTGATGGGCGTCATCCCCGCGAAGGTCGCGGGCGTCGAGCAGGTCGCGGTCGCCACGCCGCCCGCCGAGGAGATGAGCCCGGTGACGCTGGCGGCGATGCACGTCGCGGGCGCGGACCGCGTGTACGCCGCGGGCGGCGCGCAGGCCGTCGCGGCGCTGGCGTACGGCACCGAAACCGTCGACCGCGTGCAGAAAATCGTCGGCCCCGGCAACAAGTTCGTCACCGCCGCGAAGGCCGAGGTCCGGGGCGACGTGGACATCGACTTCCTCGCCGGCCCCTCCGAGCTGCTGGTGCTCGCCGACGAGACCGCCGACCCCGGCTACGTCGCCGCCGACGCGCTCGCACAGGCCGAACACGACCCCGACGCCAGCGTCGTCGTCGTCACCGACGACGAGGCGACCGCCGGCGAGGTCTGCACGGAAATCGAGGCCCGCGTGGGCGACCGCGAGCGCGAGGACACCATCCGCGAGGCCCTCGACAGCGACGCCAGCGGCGTGTTCGTCGCGCGCTCGATGAGCGAGGGCGTGCTGTTCGCCGAGGAGTACGCCGCCGAGCACCTCTCGATTCAGGCCGGCGACGACGAGGAACTGTTGGACCGCATCGACTCTGCGGGGTCGGTGTTTCTGGGGCCGTACGCGCCCGTCGCCGCGGGCGACTACGCCACCGGCACGAACCACGTGCTCCCGACGAACGGGAAGGCGAAGGTCGCCGGCGGCCTCTCCGTGGACACGTTCCTGCGCTCGACGACCGTCCAGCGCCTCGACGAGGGCGCGCTCGCGGACCTCCGGGAGACGGTGACGACGCTCGCGGACGCCGAGGGGCTGGAGGCCCACGCCGCCAGCGTGGACGCGCGCTTCGAGGACGAGTAACCGAAAACCCCTCGGCGCTCGGCTGCGAGGCGTCACTCGATGCCCTCCCTCCGACGCCGCGGCTTCCTCGCCGCGTGTGCGGCCGGCGTCGCCGCGGGCTGTCTCGGCGCCCCGCCCGAGTTCGCCCCGGCGAGCGCCGACGGCTGGCCGATGCACCGCCGCGACCCCGGCGGCACGAACCACACCGACTCGCCGGGACCGCGAACCGACCCCAGCGTCGCGTGGCGCAGCGAGACGAGCGCGATGTTCGACGTGCCGGCACCGCTCGTGCACGGCGACACCCTCTACCTCGGCACGTTCGACCGCTTCTCCGCGTTCGACGCGACAAGCGGCGAGCGCCGCTGGCACCTCAGCGAGAACGGCCAGTGGCTCGACGGCGCGCTCGTCGCCGCACCCGCGTACGGCGACGTGATGCCCGTCGTCGCCACCCGGAACGGGTACGCCGCGATAGCGCCGTCGGGCGGCGTCGACGTGCCCGGCCGGCAGCGCGCGTTCGAGGCGCGCTGGAAGCGCACCACTGTCGAGACGGACCGAATCGACCGCCTGCTCGGGTTCTCGCAGCGCGCCGTCCCGCCGGTCGCCGCGGACGGCCGCGTCTACGTCGTTGCCAGCGCCGGCGAGGCAGCTGTCACCGCTGTGGACGCCGGGACCGGCGCGACCGCGTGGACGACGCCGGTGCCGCGAGCCACCGACGCCCGGGTCGCGGTCGCGGACGGCCGCGTGTTCGTGCCGACGTTCGGCGACGGCCTCCACGCGCTGGACGCGGCCTCCGGGGAGCGCCGTTGGACCGGGCCGACCGACGGGCCGCACGTCTACCCGCCGACCGCGACCAGCGAGGGTGTCTACACGCACGACCGCGAGTTCGTCTACGCGTTCGACCCCGCCAGCGGCGACGAACTGTGGCGCGCCGACGGTGAGGACGCGGCGGGGCTCTCGGATACGCGCACGCCGCTGGCGACCGACGGCGAGCGCGTCTACGCGGTCGGCAGCACCGACGACGGGACCGCTGTCGTCGCGCTGGACGCGGACACGGGCGCGCACCGCTGGGCGCGCGCCGTCGGCACCGAGGAGGTGCCGCCGGTCGTCGCCGACGGTACGCTGTACGTCCCCGACGACGACGGCGTGGTCGCGCTGGACGCCGCGACCGGGGAGCGCCGCTGGGTCCGCGGCGACGGCCGGGTCGCGTCGCTGTCGGTGGTCGGGACGACCGCGTACGCCACGACGATGGACGGGCTACTGTACGCGCTGGAGGGGTCGGCGTGAGACAGCGCCTGCGCGCGCTCCTGACGATGGTCGCGCTCGGCGTCGTCGGGGCGGCCTTCGACGCGGTCCGCTGTCTCGACCCGGTGCCGGTGCGGGAACTCGGCGGCTTCTACGCGGGCGAAATCTCGGTGCGGCTGCTCGGATTCCCCGTGGGCGTCCACGCGGCGTCGCTGTGGCCGGGCACCCTGCTGGGCCTGCGGCCCGTGTTCGCGCTCGAACTGCTCGTCCTCTACGCCGGCCTGTACGCGGCGGCCGCGGTCGCTACGGGCCGCGCGTTCGCGCACGCCCTCCCAGACGCCGACCCGCCGACCGCGCGCACGTACGGCAGGCTGTTCGCCGTCGCCGTCGGCGCGGGCGTCCTGCTCGGCCCGCTCGGCTGGGTCTTCGAACTGGAGTTCGTGCTCGCGCTCGCCTCCCTGCTCGTCGTCGCGCTCGCGGTGCTGCCAGTGCTCGTGGCGGTCCCGCCGGTGCTCGTCGCGGAGCAGGCGACTCTGCGGGAGGCACTCGGCCGCGCGAACGAAGTCGTCGCGGGCCAGCGCGGCCGCGTGGTGGTCGGCCTCGTCGTGGTCGGCGTGCTCGCGGACGCGCTCGTCTCCCTCCCCACCGCGGGCGGGTTCCTCGGGACCGCGGGCGGTGCGGCGGCGTTCGCGGAACTCGGGCGGCGCGCCTACCGCGCGGCCTGACGCGAGTCGCGGCGGCCCTGTGGGAGGGCACCACGCTTATGACTGCGGGCCCCGAACGTATTCGCCATGAGCGCGAGTGCCGAGAACGGGGACGGAGACACGGTGGTCAGCGCCACGGAGTCCGCGGCCGAGCAGGCCCGCGAACTCATGGCCGACGAAGGGATGGACGTCGCGGAGGCCGGCCTCCGGCTGTACGTCCAACAGGGCGGCTGCGCGGGGCTCTCCTACGGGATGCGCTTCGAGCACGAGCCCGAGCCCGAGGACCAGATTTTCGAGAGCAACGGCATCCGTCTGTTCGTCGACCAGTCCAGCCTCAACTACGTCGGCGGCAGCCGCCTCGACTTCGAGGGCGGCCTCCAAGGCGCCGGCTTCCACGTGCAGAACCCGAACGTCGAGAGCGAGTGCGGCTGCGGCGAGTCCTTCCGGACGTAGTCTAGTCTTCGAGTTCGAACGCGACCTCGACTTCGACCTGATACTGCCGTCCTTCCACGCCCGCGATTTCGACGCCCTGCTCGATTACTTCCGCCCACTTCACGTTGTTGAGCGTGTCCTCCGCGCGGTCGATTGCGTCGTCCGCGGCCTCGTCGAAGCTCTCCTCGCTGGTCCCGATGAGTCGGATCTTCTTGAACACCATCGCCTGACAGTTTTCCGGCGACCCGCATAAAGCTACCCGCCGGAACGAAGCGACGATTACGCGACGCCGATGGCGTACGCGGCGGCGTACGCGAGCCCGGCGAGCGTGACCGCGGCCAGTCCGGTGACCAGCGCGGTCGGCAGCGACGGCAGCGAAATCGAGCGCCCCCCGAGCCTCGGCGCGGGGACGGCGCCGACGAAGCCGACGGCGACGACGCTGAACACGAACTGGTAGGACGCGTCGATGGTCGGCGGCGGCAACACGAGCACCGCGAGGGCGTACGCGGCCCCGAGCGCCGCGCGCGGGTTCACGTGGTCGGTGAAGCGGCGGCCGGTCAGCCAGAGCGCCGCAGCGACGCCCAGCCAGATGGCGAACAGCTCGATGCCGAACGCGCCCAGCAGGTGCAGCGTCGGGTCCGCGGACAGCGCGACGCGGCCGTCGAAGGCGGTGACGCCAAGCGGGTAGAACAGCTCCGGGGGCTGGCCCGTGAACAGGTCGCCGAACGGGTGGCTCAGCAGGCCGAACAGCGCGACCGCGAACAGGCCGGTGCCGCGGACGCGGTGGGCGTGGGCGGCGCGCGCGACGGCCCAGCCGCCGGCGGCGAACAGCCCGACGATGACCGCGGGCATCGGGCCGGAGACGGCGACGACGACGCCAACGAGCGCGGCGAGCGCGACGGCGGCGACGCGGCGGTGCGTGGGCGCGAGCGCGAACGCGGCGGCCGCCGGGACGGCCACCACCAGCGAGTGGGTGACCGCGCGGTGGATGACCGTCGAGGCGCCCCAGAACGACTGCGCGACCGCCATCGGGCTAGTGGGGTCCACCGCGACCAGCCCGACGAGGGCGTACGCCATGTCCACGTCGGGGATGGCCGCGAACAGACCGGCGGCCACACCGAGCGCGAGCGCACGCTCTCGGGACTGGCCGAGCGCGGCGGCAGCGAGCGCGACGGCGCCGAACGCGAACGTCGCGTGCCCTACGAACATACACCGACTACTCCGCGAAGCGGGATAAACTCGCGGGTGCCCCGCTAACACGGCGCGTTTCGAGCTATCCGCCCTTCTTCGTCCACTTCTTCTCGACGTCGGCGTTCGCCCGCACCACGGTGTCGCCGTCCACGCGGAACCGGGTCTTCCGGAGTTCGATGGCGGTGACGGTGCCGGTCACGTCCCCGGCAACGACGGTATCGCCGGGGCTGAAGTCGGGGTCGCGGAGGAGGTAGATGCCGGCGACGGCGTCCGCGAGCATCCCCGAGAGCGCGTACGAGACGCCGAGCGCGAGGAAGCCCGACGCGGTGCCGAGCGCGGCCGCGATTTCGGGGAGGCCGACCGCCGACAGGAACCCCAGCAGCGCGCCGAACCACAGCACGACCGACGCCAGCGTCCCGCCGAGCTGGACGTAAATCGGCTGGTCGGGGTAGACGCGCCGCAGCACGACGCGGACGGCGGCGACGACCACCCGGATGAGAATCGCGGCGAGCGCGAGGAAGACCAGTCCCGTGAGCACGCGCGGCACCGCGGCGGCGACGCTCCCGACGAACTCGTCGACGGTGCTGTTCAAGAGGTCCGACAGCGACGACGGCGACTGGGGCTGCATACCGGCTCAAGAGGGGCCGGACACGTAACTCCTGTCGCCGGGTGCCGATTCCCGAACCTTCTTGCGGGCGCCCGTCTCCGAACCTCACATGACGGACGCGCCAGACGTCGGTGAGTTGAACCCCCCGCAGCGAACGCTGATGGGGCCGGGCCCGAGTCCGGTCCACCCGCGCGTACTGAAGGCGATGAGCACGCCGCTGGTGGGCCACCTCGACCCGTCGTTCGTGGACATCATGGACGAGACCCAATCGCTGCTGCGGTACACGTTCCGCACGGACAACGAGTGGACGATTCCCGTTTCGGGGACCGGCTCGGCGGCGATGGAGGCGGCCATCGGCAACCTCACCGAGCCCGGTGACACGTTCCTCGCGCCGACGAACGGCTACTTCGGCGACCGGATGGCGGAGATGGCGCGCCGCGCGGGCGGCGAGGTCGTGCGCGTAGACGCGCCGTGGGGCGAGCCGCTCCGGCCCGCGGACGTGGAGGCGGCGTTCGCCGAGCACCAGCCCGACGTCTTCGGGTTCGTGCACGCGGAGACCTCCACGGGCGCGAAGCAGACGAACGTCCCCGAGCTCACGGACATCGCCCACGAGCACGACGCGCTCGTCATCGCAGACACGGTGACGAGCCTCGGCGGCGTCGAACTGCGCGTCGACGAGTGGGGCATCGACGCGGCGTACTCCGGCCCGCAGAAGTGTCTGTCCTGTCCGCCGGGCGCGAGCCCGCTGACGCTCAACGACGAAGCGATGGACAAAGTGCTCTCCCGGGACGCGGACCCGCGGTCGTGGTATCTGGACCTCTCCCTGCTGGAGGGCTACTGGGGCGACGAGCGCGCGTACCACCACACCGCGCCCGTCTCGAACGTGTACGCCCTCCGGGAGGCGCTGCGGCTGGTCGCCGAGGAGGGCATCGAACAGCGCTGGGACCGCCACGAGCGTGTCGCGGGCGCGCTGAAGTCCGGGGTCGAGGAAATGGGCCTCGGCCTCAATCCCGAGGACGACTACTGGCTCCCGAGCCTGAACGCCGTCCGGGTGCCCGACGGCGTCGAGGACAGCGCGGTCATCGACTACGTGCTGGACCACTACGACCTCGAAATCGCGTCCGGGCTGGGCGCGCTGGAGGGCGACGTGTTCCGCATCGGCTGTATGGGCCACGGCGCGCGCCCGGAGAACGTCACGCTGGTGGTCGCGGCGCTGGCGGACGCCTTCGACGCGCTCGGCGCGGACGTGGACGCGGCCGCCGGGCTGGCGGCGACGCGGGACGCGCTCCGATAGAAAAACTCGCGCCCTAGCTGACCGGCGGGGCGCGCGCTACTTCGTAGTCACCGTCCTCCTCGACGCCCATCACCGCCCACTCGTAGGGCGGGTCGAGCCGACGCAGCTGGCGTTCGAGCGCGTCGGTGTTGTCGGCCCACGTCACGAAACAGCGATAGCCGCAGTCGTGGTCGGCCTCGACTCGGTCTGTGACGGCGGTCACGCGTATCTCCTTCCAGTCGCGGGTGGCGGAGAACTCCGCGCCGTCTCCTGCGAGGCTGTACCCGAGATCGTCGAATATCGACCGGGCCTGCTCGTCGGGAGGGGTGGTAACAGTCCCCATGCAACTATACCGTCGCCCGCCTAGGTAATAAGTCTTCTTGCCGTTTTGCGGTCGCGGCAGAATTTGGACGAACGGCCGGAAATACTGGGTGGGATGGGCGAACGCGCGCTCTCGCGGCCTACTCGTGGGCCGAGTCCCACTCGTCGGGCTTCGTGAAGTTCCCGCAGCCGTTGCACCTGATGCGGCGCATCGAGTCCATCGCCACGTCCACGGACTCGCAGTTCGAGCAGTAGTACCCCCAGCGCCGCTTCCGGTCGGCCGTTCGGTAGACGACGTAGAACGGGCCCTCTTGGCCGCGCTCGCCCTCGTCGTCGGCGACGTACAGCGTGCCGTCGTCGGTCGTCACCGTGAACATACACTCCCGTAGCCCGCCCTTCGCATTTATCGCTGTCCCCGCAGTCCGGGCGCGGACGCCGCTCACCGAAGCGCTCTTGCCCGCCGACGGCCTCGATTCCGGTAATGGCGGTCCGGATTTTCCACTACTCTGACTTGGAGAACGTCTACGACACGCCCGAACAGGCGGGCCAGCTCGCGTCCGTGCTGCGCGACCGCGGCGACGCGCTTGCGGCGGGCTCCGGGGACAACACCGCGCCGGGCGTGCTCTCGCTGGTGACCGAGGGCCGGCAGGCGCTGGACCTCTACGAAGCGGTCGAGCCCGACGTGGAGACGTTCGGGAACCACGACTTCGACTACGGCGCGGACGTGACCGCGGAAATCGTCGCCGACTCGCCGCAGGCGTGGGTGTCCGCGAACGTCTACCGGGACGGCGACCGCGTCGCCGGCGCGTCCCCGTGGACCATCGTCGAGGCCGGCGGTAAGCGGGTGGGGTTCGTCGGCGTGCTCGACGACGCCACGCCGTCCCTGAACCCGATGGCCAGCGACCTCACCGTCACGGACCCGATTGCCGCCACGCGGGAGGCCGCCGCCGAACTCCGCGAGGCGGGCGCCGACTACGTGGTCGTGCTCTCGCACCTCGGGCGCGGCGACGAGGAACTCGCAGCCGCCACCGACGTGGACGCCGTGCTCGGCGGCCACATCCCCGCCGAGCGCGTCGAACGCCTCGACGACACGCTGCTCACGCGCCCCGGCTCCGGCGGCGAGGTCGTCCTCGAAGTCGACCTCACCGCCGGCGAGGTGACCCGCCACGTCGTCGCGGACGCGCCGGTCTACGAGCCGCTCGCCGAGCGCCTCCGCGAGCGCATGGCCGCCACCGGCCTGAACGACACCGTCGGCCACGTCGCCGAGCCGATGGAGCGCACCGAATCCACGCTGTTCCGCGGGGAGTCCCGCATCGGGAACTTCGTCGCGGACGCCTACCGGTGGGCCGCCGACACGGACGTGGCGCTCCAGAACTCCGGCGGCGTCCGCGACGGCCCCGCAATCGAGGGCGACGTGACCGTCGCGGACCTCGTCAGCGTCGTCCCCTTTGAGGAGCCGGTCTCGGTCGCGGAGCTGTCGGGCGCGGAGCTGTTGGACGTGTTCCGCGGCGCGAAGGGCGGGTCGCTGGGCTTCGCGGAGCCCGACTGGTGGCACGCCCACGTCGCCGGCGCGCAACTCACGTGGGACGAGTCCGCGGACGAACTCGTCGGGGCGCGCGTCGGCGGCGAGCCAGTCGACCCCGACGCGACGTACACGCTGGCGACCACGGACTACCTCTTCTACACCGACGACGAGTTCCCCGCGCTCGACGAGGCTCACCGCGTCGACCGCCTCGGCGTCCAGCACCGCGTGCTCGCCGACTACGCCCGCGAGCACGGCATCGACCCCGCAATCGAGGGGCGGGTGACGATGCACGCCGACGACTGACACGGGCAACCGATAAGGGGGTGGTCGCCGTCCGTCCGGTATGGCAGACGACACGCCGCGGGCCGCCGCGGACCGCCGCGAGCCCAAGTTCGAGTTCACGCACGACGCCCAGCCCAGCGACGCCCTCATCTGCGGGTTCTCGGAGTTCGGGCTCGCCGGCCTGACCGCCGCGGACTTCCTCGTCGACCACCTCGGCCTCGAACAGACCGGCCACGTCGCCGTCGACGGCCTCCCCGCGATTACGCCGTTCGAGAACGGCACGCCCCGACACCACACGCGGTTCTTCTCGAAGCCCGACGTGGGCGTCACCGTGCTCGTCGGCGAACTGTTCGTGCCGGTCTCGGTCTCCGGGACGTTCAGCGCCGCGCTCGGCTCGTGGCTGGACGAAAACGACGTCGAGGAGACCGCGGTGCTCTCGGGCGTCCCGGTCGCGCACGGCCCGGACGGCCACCGCACGTTCTACATCGCCACCGACGACTACCAGCGCGCCCGCCTCGAAGACGCCGACGTTCCCCCGATGGGCAACGGCTTCCTCGACGGCGTGAGCGCCGAACTGCTCGCGCGCGGCATCGACAGCGACCGCCGCGCGTGCGTCTACACGACCCCGGTCCACGCCCAAGCGCCGGACGTGGAGGCCGCGATTCGGCTCGTGGACGCCGTCAGCGACGTCTACGACCTCGACGTGGACACCGGGCCGCTGGAGGCGTTCGCCGCCGAGGTCGCCCAGCACTACGAGGGGCTCAGCGAGCGCGTCGAGCGCGCCGAGGAGGACCGCGCCGAAGACCGCATGTACATGTGACCCGCTCGAACGTGTCGGGGCGGCGACCGGCGACCGCAGGCTAAAAGAGCGGGGTCACCGTGGGTGGCGGTATGAGCGACGAGGACCTCCGCGAGACGGTCGAACGAGTCGGCGCGGGGTTCGACCTCGGCGAGTACGAAATCGAGGCGTACCTCACGGTGCTGCAGCACGGCGAACTCACCGCCAGCGAAATCGCCGACCGCACCGAGATTCCCCAGCCGCGGGTGTACGACACGGTGCGGAGCCTCGGCGACCGCGGGCTCGTGGAGCTCCGGGAGTCCCGGCCGATGAAGGTCGTCGCCATCGACCCCGAGGAGGCGTTCGCGGACCTCCAGTCGAGCTTCGCGGAGATGGTCGCGTCCCTCGAAGACGCGTACACGACGCCCGCCCGCGAGACGGAGGCCGTCTCGCTGGTGAAGTCCCGGTCGACGATTCTGCGCTACTTCGGCGACGTCATCGACAGCGCGGAGTTCGAGCTCGTCTGCTCGCTGACCCCGGGCCTGCTGGAGCGGTTCGCCGACGACCTCGCGGCCGCCCGCGACCGCGGCGTCAGCGTCGACCTCGTGATTACGCCCGTCCGGAACGCGCCCGACCCCGACGACTTCGACTACGGCGAAATCGCCACCACCGTGCGCGGCCGCCGCGGCGTCACGACGCCCGTCGTCGCGGTCGCCGACGGCCAGTATTCGGTGTACGCGACGCAGGGTGCGGTCCGGGACGACCCCGAGAAGTACGGCGTCATCTTCAACCGCTCGGCGCTGGGCTTCCTCGTCTCCGGGTTCTTCGGCACCGTCATCTGGTCGACCGCCAACGACACCCTCTACACGAGCGAGGGCGTCGACGTCGAACTCCCGCGGACGTACGCCTCGATTCGGCGCTGCGTGAAGGACATCCGGTCGCTGGACGGCGACGTGTACGCGACCGTCCGCGGGCGCGACGTGCTCTCCGGGGACGCCCGCACGGACCGCGGGCGCGTCGCCGAGACGAAGTTCGAGGCGAACGAGCAGGTCGCCACGCTCGTCGTCGAAACCGACGCCGGGCGCGTCGAGGTCGGCGGCCGCGTCGCCGCCTACGAGGACGTCGAAGCCCACGAAATCACGCTCGCCCGCGACAGCCCGCCCCGGGAGTAGCGTTCTCGCCCGCGCGGATTCGCCGGTACACTTACGCGACTGCCGAGCCGACTACTCCGCCATGCCCAACGAGAGCACCGTCGCCTTCGTCGAGCGTTGGCAGACCGGCGCCGCCCTGTTGCTGGCGTCGGCGCTCGCGGGCGGCGTCCTCGCCGCGGTTCTCGGGAACGCCGACGTGCCCTACGGCGCGCTCGCGGGGTTCGCCGGCGGCGCTATCGCGTGCTTCCTCGCGCTCTCGTACCTGCTCTACGGGCGCTGACCGCTCCCCCTCTCGCGGGCAGTCAGCCGTTCCGGCGGCCTTCAGAACTCGCGGACGCCCTCGTCGGTCACGACGGCGTCCAGCAGCCGCGTCGGCGTCGCGTCGTAGGCCGGATTCTTCACGTCGAACCCCTCCGGGGGCTCGCGGATGACCTCGCTGGGGTCGCGGAAGTCGTTCTCGAAGCGGAACCCCTCGTCGACGAGCTTCGCGCTCGACCCCGCGACCGTCACCGGCGTCCCCACGTCGTCGGCGGCCGCCGCCAGCGGGTACGTGCCGACGCGGTTGTAGTACGTGTCGTCGACGATGCAGTCCATCCCGAGGAGCACGCTGTCGCACTCCGAGAGGTAGTAGCCCGACGCGCCGTCCACGATGAGCGTCGGCTCGATGCGGTCGATGGCCGCCAGCGTGCGCGCGGTCTTCCGGCCGAGGTGGCGCGGGCGCGCCTCCGTCACGTACACGTCGAGGTGTTTGCCGTCCTGCGCGGCGCTCTCCAGCGCCTCCAGCACCGTCGAGGAGTAGTCGTGGGTGAGCACGGTCTGGCCGTCCTCGATGCGCTCGGCGAGCGTCGCCGCGGCCTCGTGTTTCGCGCTCTCGACGGACTCCACCACGTCGTCGATGGCCGCCGCGGTGACCTCCTTGGCTTCCGCGACCGACGCCGGTTCGGCGTCCCGCACGCGCTCGACGACCGCCCGCTGGGTCGTCACCAGCGACGCGTGCGAGGGGTTCGCGCGCCGGAGCGCGTTGCTGTTGCGCTCTAACGCCCGCACGTACTCCTCGACGGTCGGGTAGTCGTTGTCGATGAGGTCCGCGAGCGCGCGAGCGGCCTTCACGGCGACGACCGAGGAGGAGTGGGTCCGCATCTCACGAATCTCCTCGGCAGTCTCGTCTATCATGTCCGATGCATCCGCAGGTCCGTCCTAATGTCTTCCGGAGCGGGCGCCGGCGCGACACTCAAACCGCTGGCCGCCCAACCCCGGGTATGGTCGACGTGTCGTACTACTGCCCGCGCTGCGGCGCGGTCGCCGCGCTGGACCGCGACCCCTACCTCGCGGACAAGTCCGTGACGCCGTTCCCGCTGGAGGGCTGGACGTACGTCTCGCCGAGCGACGACTACGAGAGCGAGCGCGCCGACGGCGTGCGGTTCGTCTGCGGCGCGGACGCCGCCGACTGGTCGCACCCGCCGGAGAGCGACGCCGACGGCGAGCCGGGCTGCGGGGAGGCGTTCTACCTGAACTTCGTGCGCTACGAGAACGGCGAAGAAGTCTCGGGGTCGCCCGAGTCCGAGTACGTGCAGTTAGCCGAAGGGATGGCGCCGAGCGGCCCGCAGGGCCCGAACGGCCCCGGGTTCTCCCGGTAGCTATCCCTTGATGTTCGCCACGGGGAACGTGCGGACGACGAGGTCGCCGATGTCGAGCGCGTCGGAGACGCCGACGACCTCGTCGACGTCCTTGTAGACGCCGGGGGCCTCCTCGGCGATGGTCTCGCCGGAGGCCGCCTTCACGTAGATTTCGTTCCGCTCGCGGAGGTCCGCCTGCACCTCGCCGCCGCCGTACTCGCGCTTGGCCTGCGTGCGGCTCATCAGGCGGCCGGCGCCGTGCGCGGTCGAGCCGAACGACCGCGACAGCGACCGCGCGCCGCCCTTCAGGATGTAGCTGCCCGCGCCCATGCTCCCCGGGATGATGATGGGCTGGCCGACGTCGCGGTACGCCGACGGCACGTCGGGGTGGCCGGCGGGGAACGCGCGCGTTGCGCCCTTCCGGTGGACGTAGAGGTCGCGTTCGACGCGCTCGCCGTCGCCGTCGAGGCTGTAGCCGTCCTCCGTGACGTGCACCTCGTGGGCTTCCTTCTTGGCGATGTTGTGCGCCACGTCGTACAGGAGGTCCATCTCCAGCGCCTCCCACGACGTGTCGAAGACGTCCGCGAACGTCTCGCGGACGGCGTGCGTGATGAGCTGGCGGTTCACCCACGCGAAGTTGATGGCCGCGCACATCGCGCCGTAGTAGTCGTCTGCGAGTTCGGAGCCCGCGGGCGCCGCCGCGAGGTCCTTGTCCGGCAGCGACTCCGTGAGGTCGGGGTACTCCTGCTCGATGCGCCGGAGGTAGTCCGAGCAGACTTGGTGGCCGAGCCCGCGGGAGCCGCAGTGGATGAGGACGACGACTTGGTCCTCGTCGAGGCCGAACGACTCGGCGGTCTCCTCGTCGTACACGTCGGTAACGCGCTGGATTTCGAGGAAGTGGTTCCCGGAGCCCAGCGACCCCATCTGGTTGGCGCCGCGGTCCTTGGCCTTCTTCGAGACGGCCGAGGGGTCGGCGTCCGGGCGGCGGCCCTCGTCCTCGCAGTGGAGGCGGTCCTCGCGGACCGCGTAGCCCTCCTCGACGCACCAGTCGACGCCGCGTTCGAGCGCGGCTTCGAGGTCCGTGTGGCTCACGTCGTGGACGCCGCCGCCGCCCAGCCCGCAGGGCACGGCGTCGAACAGCGCGTCCACGAGTTCCTCCTCGCGGCCGCGCACGTCCTCGTACGTGAGGTTCGTCTTCACCATCCGCACGCCGCAGTTGATGTCGAATCCCACTGCTCCGGGCGAGATGTAGCCGTCCTCGGCGTCGAAGGCGGCGACCCCGCCCACGGGGAAGCCGTAGCCTTGGTGGCCGTCGGGCATGCAGAGCGCGGGCGCGACGACACCCGGCATCGAGGCGACGTTGCGCAACTGCTGGAGGGTCTTGTCGTTCTGGATGTCTTCGAGGAGCGTCTCGTTGGCGAACACGCGGGCGGGCACCCGCATGTCGTCGTCGCGTTCGAGCTCCCAGACGTCGTCTTCGACCTCTCGGAGCGTGACGCCGTCGGCGTCGAACGTGTTCATACTCCGCGATGGGCGGGGCGCCCGGGAATACGTTTCGTCTGGGGCTAGTCGGTGGCGGTCGTCAGCGGCGAGCGTTCGACGGCCGCGGCGAGGCGCTCGTCCAGCGACAGCGGGCCGCCGCCGGTGACGAACAGCGCCGAGGAGAGCCCGAACAGCGTGATGTGCGCGAGCACGGGGTCGTCGGGCAGCCCGAACAGCGTCGTCGTCAACACGACGAACGCGACCGCGGCGGTCGCGCGCGTGAACAGTCCGACGAACAGCAGGACGCCGACCGCGAGTTCGGTGAGGCCCGCGCCGACGACCCACAGCCCGGGGTCGACGGGGACGACCGCAGTGAGGTCGTACTTCTCGACGACTTCCAGCGCCAGCCCGGGGTTGGCGAGCTTGTTCCAGAACCCCAGCAGCGCGAAGTTGAAGCCGACGCCGAGCCGGAGGACCGTCGGCGCGTACTGCTCGTAGGGGCCGACGACGTCGTTGAACTTCTCCACGAGCGGGTGTAGGGGGTCGAAACGGCCGTACACGGAGCCGTCGGCGGCCGCGACCTGCTGGAGCAAATGGTCGGCGCTCGGGCGGCCCGCGCCCAGCAGGAGGACGCCGAGGAACCCGCCGACGTACTCGCTGGCGAGCACCAGCTCGGGGCGGAGCGCGAGTCCGCCGAGGTACGCCAGCAGGCCGACGAGCGCAACCGCGCGTGTTGCCAGCCCGAACAGCAGGAAGAACCCGAGCAGGACTTGGAACACCCGCGTCGGCGCGGCGACCGACGGCGAGAAGAAGTAGCCCGCGAACCCCGCGCCGACCAGCGGCAGGCCGACGGCGAGCCGGAGCATCCACGGCAGGAACGCGTGGTAGCCGTCCAGCGTCTCGCGGAGCGCGCGCACGTCCGCCGTCGCGGGCTCGTACTTGAGGTACGCGGCGGCGGCCACGAGAATCGAGAGCGCGCCCCCGAGCAACAGTGCTGCGTTCAGTGGGGTCGAGAACACCTCGACGAGGAACTCCACCGCGCGGACCGTCGGGGCGCCGTCGACCACGTAGTCGACGTGGCGCCAAGGCGTATCTGTCACCATACCACCCTCCAAGAACCGCGAACGCAAAAAGGTCTGCTAGCGCGTGTCAAACGTCGAAGACGACGTACGCGTGCCACCCGCCGTCGCCGTCGCGCTCAGAGAGGTCCATCTCGGAGTACGTGACCGCCTTCAGGTCGCGGGCGTGGATCTCGTTCAGCGGGACGCCGAGCGCGCTCCCCGCCACGACCCACTCGCCGCCGTCCTCGGTGACCGCGGCGTCGTGGTCCACGGGGAGGACGTTGCGCACGTCGCGCTCGTAGATGAGCCGGTCGAGGTAGTCGAACAGCAGCGCCTCGCGGCTCTCGGCGCGCTCCTCGAACGTGAACCGGCTCCCCCTGCCGGGCGTTTCCTCGGTCATCGCCGCCGCCATGCCGTCCGCGACCGCCGCGAACACGCCGCCGAGGCTGTCCGCGGTCGCCTCCACGGCCACGTCGGCGGTGTGCTCTCGGAGCTCGTAGCTCATTTCTCGCCCTCCGACGCCTGCGTCGGCGCCACCTCCTCGCCGGTCAGGCGTTCGAGGCGCTCCCGCGAGAGCCCGTCGGTCGCGCCGTCGTCGGACACCGCGACGCCCATCGTCACCACCGCGCGCATCCCCTCCTCGACGCTCATGTCCACGTCCATCACGCGGTCGGCGGGCACGTGCGTGAGGTGGCCGCCCATCACGGGGTTCGGCGCGAGCGGCAGGAACAGCGTCAGCATCTCGTCGTGGCCGGCGGCGTCCTCGACGGCGCTCGGCGTCTCCGTCGTCTGGAAGCCGAGCGTGTACGCGTCCTGATGGGGGAACTCCACGAGCTTCACGGACTGGAAGTTGTCCGCGTCGCTCTCGACCATCACGTCACTCATCTGCCGGAAGCTCATGTAGACGGCGCCCACGCCCGGGATGCGTTCGAGCACCGCGTCGAAGTACGCGAGCACGCGCTCCCCGGAGCGGAACGACGCCACGAACCCGACGAGCAGGGTTATCGCGACCACAACGAGCACGCCGGCGACGTCGACGATAGCCTCGGAGGCGTTCGGCGCGACGTTCGTACTCGCAAGCACTCGCGCGAGCGGGTCGAGGAGGTTCTCGACGACCCCGACGGCGATAGAGAGCACGTACAGCGTCACGAGCAGCGGGACGACAACGGTGACGCCCGTGAGCGCGGCCTCGCGGACGCGGTCGTACGCGGACTCGCCGGCGCGCTGCATCCGTTCTCCGTCGGGGCTGCCGCCTAGCATAGCATCGTTCGCCGAGACGCCGAGGACGCGTGAAAGCGTTACGGCGTCCGGCGACGGTGGAATTATATTTGCTGGCCTGCTACCCCCTCTCAGTGAGCGTCACAGTCGACGAGCGCGTGGTCCCGCCGGGCAGCGACGAGTGCCTCGACGAGGCGTGGGACCTCAAGGAGCGTATCCGCGCCGAGGAGGACCTCCTCAAGCAGCGACGCGGGTTCTTCGCCAACGCGTACCGGCGGTCGACGGTCTACTGTTTCCTCGACGGCGACGACATGGTGGGGTTCGCGGCGGCGCGCTCGGACGGCTACATCCTGTTTCTGGCTGTCTCCCCCGAGTACCGCGGCGAAGGCTACGGCGAGCGCCTCGTCGCGCGCGTCACCGAGGACGCCGGGAAGGCGTCCTGTCACGCCCGACAGAGCAACGAGAGCGCGGTGTCGTTCTACGAGCACCTCGGGTTCAGCGTCGAGCGCGACATCGAGAACTACTACGAGGACGGCGAGGGCGCCTACTACCTCCGGCTCGGCGACCGCGCGCGCATCCGCGACCGAATCTCCGAGCTGTTGCGCGGCCGGTAGTCGGCGCGCAAACCACAAGGTTTCGACCCATTACTACCAGAAAATATATGGTGGTTTCGTCGGTGGAAGTGGGTATGGGCGAGAAACCGACTGGCGTCGCGGCCGCCGAACTCGGCGGTCGCGTCCTCGCTGGCGCGCTCGGCTGGGTGCTCGTGCTGTTGGGCACCCTCGGCGCCGCCGCCACCCTCCTCCGACTCGCTGGAACGACCGCTCCAACCAACTACACCGGCTCCGCCGTCGCCCTCGCGGCCTGCGTGCTCGTGGTCGCCGTCGGTCTCTACGGGAATCCGAGCATCAGGGAGCGCCTCCGGTCGGCGCTCCGTTGACCGCTACCGGGGCGTAGTTCGCCCGCAGTCGCCGTCCACGCTGCTTCTGTCGGCTCTACTCGACGCCACGTTCTTAGTGTCGGGGCCGTCTCACAGACCCTCGCTACTGGTAGGTTAGCGCGTGCAACCGCCGCCTAAATTTCGTTGAGAACACTAGAAAAATTAATTATGTGTGCGCCGCTCATCTCGGCCGATGGTGGACGATACATTCCATCGGCGAGGTTTCGTCAAGGCGACTGGCGCCGGCATCGCACTGCTCACCGGCATCGTCGGTTCGACCAGCGCGGCCGACGACGACGTCTACGACTTCGACCCGGAGTCGCTCGTGGAGATCAACGACTTCGTCGAGCAGGAGTTGGTCGCGGAGCGCAGTGACGCCGACCCGCCGGGCATCGACGACGTCCGGTTCCGTGACTCGTTCAAGCACGACGGCGACCTCAGCGACACGCAGATGTCCGCGCTCGAAGAAGCGCTCGCGCCAAAGCTGACGCGAACCGCGTCCCAGTCGTCGCCGTCGCTCAGTACCCAAGGCACCGGGGACACCGACCCCACGGTCCGCGTCCACATCGACGAAGGCGCCGAGAACCCCTTCGAGGAGTGGAACTGGGAACGGCCCGACTACCTCACGAAGGTCCCCGAGCCCGAGACCACTGCCACCACTGACGCAGTCACACTCCCCGGGGACGGTGGCGGCGGAACGAGCACCGAGGTGTTCACGCACACGCAGGACCAAGTCGCCGCGTCCGTCGACTACACCGCGTGGCGCTGGCAGTGCGAGATCAACTGGGAGTACGACTCCACGGAGGTCGTCGACGGGACGTTCAACGACCTCGTCACGTACACGAACTACGCCATCGACCACGAAGGCACGGACGCCAACGAGATCCGGGAACTGGAAGAGGAAACCTACACCGCGGACTTCGAGGCCGACTTCCACAACAGCGGTATCAACGTCTGCATCCCCGGGACGAACACGTGCTTCAGCACGGCACAGGACTTCAATCCCGCCCAGCGGCTGGAGGGCGACACGAACGGGGACGGCGAAGTCCTCATCAACAGCAAGGACACGATTTTCGACGTGCAGTAGCCCGCTGCGGGCACTACGACGCAACGACAATTCTTTCTCTGCGGACCGGTGTGGCGACGTCGACCCGAGAGACGACACGCATTTACCGGCGGTCGGCGTACGCGTTTCCCGCTATGGAGGAACGGACCCGCGCGTATCTCCGGGGGCGCTTCGGCGACTTCTACCGCCGCTCGGAGGTACAGCTCCCGCCGCGCGCCGACGACCGCGAGTGGGGGTACATCCCGTGGACCTCGGGGCCGGACACGACGATGGTCCGCCACAAGTCCACGCTCGACCTCGGAAACACGTCGGCGTTCCTCGAACGACAGCGCCCCCGCCACGTCTACTTCTCGGCGGGGTTCTACGAGACGCCGGGCGCCTCGACGATGGAGCAGAAGGACTGGCTGGGCTCGGACTTGGTCTTCGACCTCGACGCCGACCACCTCCCGAGCGTGACGCTCGGCGAGGACTCGTACGCGCAGATGCTGGCGAAGTGCAAGGACGCGCTCTACCGGCTGCTGGACTTCCTCGAACGGGACTTCGGCTTCGAGGACCTGACGGTGACGTTCTCCGGCGGACGGGGCTACCACGTCCACGTCCGCGACGAGGGCGTCCACGACCTCGAACGCGAGCAGCGCCGGGAAATCGTGGACTACGTGCGCGGGAACGAGCTCGACCTCGACTCGCTGGTGCGCGAGGAGACCGTCGAGGGCCTCGGGCTGAAGAACCCGACGAACAAGCGCGTGCTCCCCGCGGACGGCGGCTGGGGGCGGCGGGTCACCGAGCGCCTCGGCGAGTTCGCCGACGACCTCCTTGACCGCGGCGAGGACGACGCCGTCGAGTACCTCTCCGGGATGGACGGCATCGGCGAGAAGTCCGCGCGCGCCATCTACAACGCCGTAGCGAACAACACCGAGGCAGTCAAGCGCGGGAACGTGGACGTGCATCCGGCGTTCCTGAAGGTCGCGCGGCGGTACGTCGCCGAGACCGTCGAAGCGGAGAACGCGCCCATTGACGAGCCCGTGACGACGGACACGAACCGCCTGATTCGGCTGCCGGGGACGCTGCACGGCGGCAGCGGCCTGCACGTCCAGCGGCTCACCCGCGAGCAGCTCGACGACTTCGACCCGCTGGTGGACGCCGTCCCGGAGACGTTCGTCGGCCACGACATCACCGTCGACGTCACGGAGGCGCGCACGCTGGAACTGCTCGGGGAAACGCTTACGGTGGAACCCGGCGTCGTTTCGGTCCCAGAGTACGCGGGCGTCTTCCTGATGGCCCGCGGCACCGCCGAGAAAGCCAAACAATGAACCTCGAAGACTTACGCGCGGCCCAGACCCGCGAGCGCGCGACCGACGGCCTCCAAGAGCTTCGGGACTCGTTCTACGGCGACGTGGCGGCGTACATCGCGGACCTCAAGGAGCAGCGGGAGGCCGCCGCGAGCGCGGCCGACGACCCGTTCGGCGACCCCGAGGTCCAAGAGCTCACGGACAAGATCGAGACCGCCGAGCAGGTCGCGGAAGCCATCTACGAGCGCCGCATGGGCAAGCTCGTCAAGCAGGCGAGTCTGGCGGCCGCCGGGATGCCCGACGACGCGGGCGGGCTCACCGACGAGGAGCGCGAACTCTACGGCGACCTCGTTGACCGTATCGAGGCGAACAAGAACCACGTCCTCGACGTCATCGCGGGCGACGCCGAACCGACGGACGCCGCCGACGACGCCGGCCCGCTCGGCGACGCCACGGCGGAGACGCCGACCGACCCCGCACCCGAGCTGACCGACGAATCCCCCGCGGACTCGTCGGCGGCGGCCGCGATGGGCGGCGGGCTGGACGACGCGGACGACGGGCCCGCCGCAGACACCGAGCCAGCGGCGGAGCCGGACGCCAGCGACGCCGAGCCGGCGTCCGACCGCGTGCCCGCGGACCCGGACCCGACCGAGGCCATCGCGGACGACCTCGAACGCGTCACCGAGGACGAAGACGCGGACACCGACGACGCCGAGGACGCAGACGTGGCCCGGACGAAGGTTCGCGTCACCGACGACGTCGGCGAGATTTTCGGCGTGGACGAACGCCCGTACACGCTCGAAGCCGAGGACATCGTGACGCTCCCCGAGGAGAACGCGAAGCCGCTCGTCGAGAAGGACGCCGCCGAGAAACTCGATTAGATTCCCGCTCGCCTCAAACGGACCGGCTGTCGTATCTTTTCTGCATTCTTCGCACGCTTCACCGTAGTAGCATCCGCGCGGCAGAGCCGCGCGGTTCACTGCGAGCGAACGGAGTGAGCGAGCAGGACGTTTTTAGCGTAGCTTTTTTCGAGGCGGGTTCCCGCAGCGAGCGAAGCGAGCGAGGAAACCCGCCGAAGTAAAAAGGTCCTATTGGAACGCCCCGGGCGTGTGGGCTTCCTCTTCGTCGGGGGTGGCGGCCTTCTCGAATTTCTCTTCGAGCTCCTCGTACTGCTCGCGGACCTCCTCGTCGACGCTCGGGGAGATGTCCGAGAGCGCTTCTTCGAAGTGCTCGGCGGTGATGCGGACGTTGCCGACGGATTCGCTGGCTTCCTCGGGGTCGACGGAGTTGATGAACTCGCGGGTGGCGTTCATCGTGGCTTCGCGGACGAGCGCCTCGATGTCGGCGCCGACGAAGTTCGCGGTCTCGCCGGCGAGGTAGTCGAGGTCGACGTCGTCGGCTAGCGGCTTGTTCCGCGTGTGGACGTCGAGGATGGCGCGGCGCGCGTCCTCGTCGGGCACGGGGACGTGGACGTGGCGGTCCAGTCGGCCCGGGCGGAGGAGGGCGCTGTCGATGAGGTCGGGGCGGTTCGTCGTCGCGACGACCACCACGTCCTCCAGCTCCTCGATGCCGTCCAGTTCGGTGAGCAGCTGGCTGACGACGCGTTCGCCGACGCCGGAGTCGCCCATGTTGGAGCCGCGTTCGCCCGCGATGGAGTCGATTTCGTCGAAGAACACCACCGTGGGGGCGTTCGCGCGCGCCTTCTCGAAGACCTCGCGGACGCCCTTCTCGGACTCCCCGACGTACTTGTTGAGGAGTTCGGGGCCCTTCACGGAGATGAAGTTCGAGTTGGCCTCGTTGGCGACGGCCTTCGCCAGCAGCGTCTTCCCGGTGCCGGGCGGGCCGTACAGGAGCACGCCCTTCGCGGACTGGAGGTCCATGGACTCGAAGACCTCGGGGTAGTCCAGCGGCCACTGGATGGTCTCGCGGAGCCGCTCTTTGGTGTCGTCGAGGCCGCCGACTCGGTCCCACGTGACGTCCGGGACTTCGACGAAGACTTCGCGGAGCGCGGACGGCTCGATGCCCTTCAGCGCGGCCTTGAAGTCGCTCTCGGTGACGCGGATGGATTCGAGGAGTTCGGCGTCGATCTCGTCGGCTTCGAGGTCGATGTCCGGGCGGACGCGCCGGAGCGCGTTCATCGCGGCTTCCTTGGCGAGGCTCTCGATGTCGGCGCCGACGAACCCATGCGTGGACTCGGCGAACGCGTCGATGTCGACCCCGTCGGCGAGGGGCATGCCGCGCGTGTGGACCTGCAGAATCTCCGTGCGGCCGTCCTTGTCCGGGACGCCGATCTCGATTTCGCGGTCGAAGCGGCCGCCGCGGCGGAGCGCGGGGTCGATGGCGTCCACGCGGTTCGTGGCCGCGATGACCGTGACGTCGCCGCGCTCTTCGAGCCCGTCCATCAGCGAGAGCAGTTGCGCGACCACGCGGCGCTCGACGTCGCCCTGCGTCTCGCCGCGCTTGGGCGCGATGGAGTCGATCTCGTCGATGAAGACGATGGCGGGCGCGTTCTCCTCGGCCTCGTCGAAGACCTCGCGGAGCTTCTCTTCGCTCTCCCCGTAGTATTTCGACATGATCTCGGGGCCGGAGATGGTCTGGAAGTGCGCGTCGATCTCGTTGGCGACGGCCTTCGCGATGAGCGTCTTCCCGGTTCCGGGCGGGCCGTGGAGGAGGACGCCCTTCGGCGGCTCGATGCCGAGCTGCTGGAACAGCTCGGGGTGGCGCATCGGCAACTCGATCATCTCCCGGACCTGTTCGAGTTCGCGGTCGAGGCCGCCGATGTCCTCGTAGGCGACGTTCGGCGTGGCGTCGCCGCCCTCGCCGGCGGGCGCGCCCGCGGCGATTTCCTCGGCGGGCTGCTCGGAGACCTGAATGTCGGTGTCGTTGCTCACGACGACCGTGCCGTCGGGGTCGGTGTCAGCGATTTTGACGGGAATCTGCTGGCCGGAGACCGTGCTCATCCCCCCGAATCCGAACGAGATGGGGATGGTCTGGCCGGTGGTCACGGGGCGGCCGCTCAGGCGGTCCCGGACCATCGGCGTGATGTCGCCGCGGACCCGGAGGTTCTGGGGGAGCGCGACCGTGACCGCGGTCGCGGGCTTGATGTCCGCGGGCTCGACGGCGACGGCGTCGTCGATGCCGACGTCGGCCTGCTGGCGGAGGCGGCCGTCGATGCGGACGATGCCCTCGCCCTCGTCCTCGGGGTAGCCCGGCCAGACGCGGGCGACAGCGCGACCTTGGTCGCTGTTGAGGACGACGTAGTCGCCGTTCTCTAAGTCGAGTTCGTCCATCGCCGCGCGGTCGATGGCGGCCAATCCGCGGCCTGCGTCCTTCTGCTTGAGCGGCTTGACCGTGAGTCTCATCGTTGCACCTCGACGGTGACGACGCCGTTGTTGATAAGCGCTTTCGAGACCGCGCCCGTGGGCGCGTCGAACTCGTGCTGGCGGGTCTCACCATCGGTTTCGACGACGATGATGACCGTCTCGTCGACGACGTCCACGGAGACCGCGTCGTCGTCGACCCCGAGGTCCGCGACGAGGACGGTCTCGTCGCCGTAGTCGAAGCGCCGAGCCGGCGCGTCTAGTTTCTCGGTGAAGGATTGCGGATTCATTTGACTAACGTGAAGTTATCGCCCAATACTTATAAACTTACCGGCGGTCGGTGGGGGACGGTGCGGCGACAGCGAGACAGGTAGAATTGCGGTTCACACCTCCGTAGGTGTTTTGGCGCTGGTCGACCTCGCCGCAACCATGCAGACGGTCACCCACGACGGCCGCGAGACCGCCTACCGCGTCGAGGCCCGCGACGCCGACGGCGCGCCCGCGCTGTTCGTCCACGGCAGCGGCGGCACCCACGGCGTCTGGAAGTCACAGCTCGCCCGGCTCTCCGACGAGCGCCCCGTCGCCGCCCTCGACCTCAGCGGCCACGGCGACAGCGACGACGTGGCCGCCGAGCCCGGCCCGGAGGCGCTCGACGCGTACGTCGAGGACGCGCTCGCGGTCGCCGACGACGTGGACGCGGGCGTGCTCGTCGGGAACAGCCTCGGCGGCGCCGTCGTCCTCACCGCGGTTCTCGACGCGGGCTTCGACGCCGACGCCGTGGTGCTGGCGGGCTCGGGCGCGAAGCTCTCCGTGCTCGACGACCTCCGCGACTGGCTCGCCGGCGAGGACGGCGGCTTCGACCGGGCCGTGGAGTTCCTCCACCGTGAGGACATGCTCTTCCACGACCCTAGCGAACGCGCCGTCGACGTCTCGAAGGCCGCGATGCGCGCCGCCGGCCGCGAAGTCGTCGAACGCGACTTCCGCTCGTGCCACACCTTCGACATGCGCGACCGCCTCGATGAGGTCGAGACGCCGCTGCTCGCGCTCACGGGCGAGTACGACCGCCTCACGCCCCCGCAGTACCACGAGTACGTCGCAGAACACGTGCAAGACGGGGCGTGGACGACCGTCCCGGGCGCCGCCCACCTCTCGATGCTCGAAGCGCCCGACACGTTCAACGACGAACTCTCGGCGTTCCTCGGTGAGAAGGGGCTCTAACAGACTGCGGTTTCCGAGCGAGCATCCGCGAGCGAGGGGCGTAGCCCCGAGCGGAGCGGTTCGCTCGCGGCGAAGCCGCGAGGCCGACGAGCGACCATAGGGAGTGGTTCGAAAGGCGCTTGCGCCTTTCGTCATCACGAAAGACGGCGGAGCCGTCTTTCGAACGACGAAGAGTGCTTTTTCCACAAGTTTTTGCAAGCGAGGGAGCGGAAAGCGACCGAGCGCTGGAAAAAGTGCCTTAGTAGAGGTCGTCGACGTCCTCTTCGACGTGGCTGTGCTCCTCGCTGGGGAACTCGCCGCGCTCGACGGCGTCCACGTAGTCCTCGACGGCGCTCTCCATCTCCGCTCTGACGTTCCCGAACTGCTCGGCGAACGGCGGACTGCGCTCGGAGAGCCCGATTGCGTCGTCTACGACCAGCACCTGTCCGTCGGTGTCGGGGCCGGCGCCGATGCCGATAGTCGGGATGTCGAGGGCGTCGGTGACGTCGCTGGCGACGTTCGCGGGGACGTGTTCGAGCACGAGCGAGAACGCGCCCGCGGCCTCGTGCTCGCGCGCGAGGTCGAGGATGCGCTCGGCGGCACTTTGGTCGGTGCCCTGCCGGAAGTAGCCGCCGAGTTGGTTGACGTGCTGGGGGGTCAGCCCGAGGTGCGACATCACGGGAATCCCGAGGTCCGTCAGGCGCTCCGTGAGTTCGACCGTGTGCGGACCCGACTCCAGTTTCACGGCGTCGGCGTCCGCCTCCTTGAGCATCCGGCCGCACTGTTCGATGCTCTCGCTCTCGTCGACGCCGAAGCTCAGGAACGGCATGTCCGCGACCACCACGGCGTCCTCGGTCGCGCGCGCGACCGCCCCGGTCGCGCTCGCTATTTCGTCGACGGTGACGGGGAGCGTGGTGTCGTAGCCGAGCTTGGCGTTGCCCACGCTGTCTCCGACGAGAATCACGTCCACGCCCGCGTCGTCGACGACGCTGGCGGTCGGCGCGTCGTACGCGGTCAGCATCGTCACCGGCTCGTCGCCCGCGTTCCGGCGGACGTCTCGGACGGTCGGCATACTCCGTGGTCGCGCGGGCGGCCTGATAAACGTCCGCGTTCCGGCGTCGCACAACGGGGAAGTTATGCCGGGGGCCGCCGTGGGCTCGCGTGTGCCGGAGCTACAGGAGGAGACCGACCCGGAGGGCCTCGACTACGGCTGGGTGATGCAGACGACGTTCGTGCTCACCATCGTCACCGGCGCGCCCGCGGTGGTCGTCCTCTCGCTGTTCTACACGCTCCCGACGTGGGCGTCCCGGGTGTCGTTCGCGGTGCGCGTCGGCGCCGTCGTCTGGCTCGTGACGGCGCTGGCGACGTACTGGTACGCGCGCCGGAACGTCGAGGAGTAGCTACGCCCACTGGAACGCCACGCCCGCACGCTGGGCGGTCACCTCGTCGGAGGGCGAGTCGCCGACGAACAGCGCGTCCGCCGGCGCGACGCCGAGTTCGTCCAGCACCCACGTCAGCGCCCGCGGGTCGGGCTTGCGCGCGGGCGTCGTGTCGCGGCCCGCGACCACGCGGAACGAGTCGAGGAGGCCGTGGCGGTCGAGCGCGCTGCGACAGGCGTCCTCGGCGTTCAGCGAGCAGACCGCCGCGGGCACGTCAAGGGACGCGAGCTCGTCCGCCCCGGGCAGTCGCTCCGAGTCGGCGGCGCCGGCGCGCTCGTGGTCCGCGATGAGGTCGTGGACCGACGCGCCGATGCCCGCGTCCTCCGCGGCGTCCAGCATCTCCCACATGTCGTACGCGCCCGGGTCGAGGCCGGCCTCGCGGAGCCGCTCGCCGACCTCGCGCTCGACGGTCCCCCAGTCGACCGCGAGCCGGACCAGCGTCCCGTCGAGGTCGTAGACCACCGCCTCGTAGTCAGTCACGTCCCCGCGTTCGCCGCCCGGGGGGTTAGGGACTTCGGTGGGTCAGTCCACGAACCCGAACCCTTCCGCTTCGAGTTCGTTGCTGACGTGGCCGCTGCCCGGGTCCGTAATCACGTAGTAGTCGTCGGTGTCCGCGAACAGTCGCGCGAGCCCGCGTTCGTCAAGCTCTGCGAGCGCGGCGTCCACTTCCGTGGGGGTCGGCGCGTCGTCGAGGACGGCCGCGAGGTTCGTCGCAATCACGTCCGCGGTGACGGCGACGCCCGCTTGGTGGAGCGCCCGCAACACGGCCTCGACGTCGCAGTCCCGGTCTTCGGTGTCTGTCACGGCCGGTGCGTCGGCGCGCTCGCCCAAAGGTCGTGGGGCCGTTCAGTCCAGTAGGCCGCGCGCGATGACCTCCTTCTGAATCTCGGAGGTGCCCTCGTAGATGGTCGTAATCTTCGAGTCCCGGTAGAGCCGCTCCACGTCGAACTCCGTGGTGTAGCCGTAGCCGCCGTGAATCTGGACGGCCTCGTTGGTCACGTCAACCGCGGCCTCGCTGGCGAAGTATTTCGCCTTCGCGGCGGCGTTGCGGTGGTCATCGCCCGCGTCCGCGCGGCGGGCGGCGTCGCGCGCGAGCAAGCGCGCGGCCTGCGTCTGCGTCTCCATGTCCGCGAGTTTGTGCCGAATCGTCTGAATCTCGGAGAGCTTCCGGTCGAACTGCTCGCGCTCGTCGGCGTAGTCCAGCGCGGCGTCGAGGCCGGCCTGCGCGAGCCCGACCGCCTGCGACGCGATGCCGATGCGGCCGCCCGTGAGGATGTGCAGGGCCGCAGACATCCCCCGTCCCTCCTCGGTGAGCCGGTACTCCGCGGGAATCCGGCAGTCGTCGAACAGCAGGGCGGTGGTGTCGCTGGCGCGCAGCCCGAGCTTGTCCTCTTTCTTCCCGACCTCGACGCCCTCGGTGTCCTTGGGCACGAGGAACTGGGTTATCTTGTCGTCGTCGCCGTCCACCTTCGCGAACACGACGGCGACGCCCGAGCGCTGCCCGTTCGTAATCCACTGCTTCTTGCCGTTCAACACGTACTCGTCGCCGTCGCGGACCGCCTCGGTGTTCATCTGCGCGGGGTTCGAGCCGGCCTCCGGCTCCGAGAGCGCGAACGCGCCCACGGGCCGCCCGTCGGCCATCTCCGGCAGCCACGCCTCCTTCTGCTCGTCGCTGCCGAACTCCGCGATGCAGGAGGTGGCCAGACAGTGCACGGAGAGCGCGGTCGCCACCGACAGCGCGCCGTACGCGACCTCTTCGTTGACGACGCTGTACGTGAGGCTGTCCACGTCGAGGCCGCCGTGCTCCTCGGGGACGGTCATCGCGGTCATCCCCATCTCGGCGAGGTCGTCCCAGACGCCCTCGGGGAACGACTGTGTTCGGTCGGCCTCGCCCGCCGTCGGGCGAATCTCCTCGACGGCGAACTCCCGGACGGCGTCCCGCATCTGGCGCTGCTCGGCGGAGAGGTCCATACCCGTCCTTCGCTCCCGCCTGAAAAAAGATGATTGATTCCCGCTCGGCCGCGACCGCGGCGCCTACTCGTCGCTGAGCTCCACGTCGAGGCGGTCTTCGAGCGCCGCGACGACCGAGCCGCCGACGTTCGCCTGCGTCGCGCGGCCCTGCTCGACGGCCAGCAGGTCCGACTCCTCGATGTCGAGCTCCTCGGCGAGCTCCTCGCGCTGGAGGCCGGCCTGCTGGCGCGCGCGGACGACGCGCTCGCCGTAGTCGGAGACGAGGTACGGGAGCTGGTCGCGCTCGTAGTCCGTGCCGTTCTCCTCCCAGTGACTGGAGTCGCCGGTCGCTTGGTCGAGCGCGCGCGTCGTGTTCTGCGCGGCCTGCTTCTTGCGCTGTTGGTCCTCGTCGGGCGTCCGGTCGGGGTTCTCGTCGTGGCTGCTCGCGCAGTCCGGGCAGACGGTGAGCTCCGCCCCCGCGACGTCCGCCGAGCGCAGCGAGTCGGACGTCGACCCGCAGAGCTCGCAGGTCTGTCCGCCCCCGCCGCCGCTGGCGCCGCCGGTCGAATACTTCGGCATACCCTGCCGTATGGAGGTGCCACCATTTCAATACCCCGCTTGCCGGCCGGAACCGCCAGAAATCTCGCGGGCGACAGTTAAGTACCCGCGGCGTCAGCGCTCCCGTATGCCCGCCGACTTCGCCGACCGCGTCTACCTCGCCTCGCTCACCAGCGAGGACCTCGTCGACGCCTTCGGGGAGGGGTACGAGACCGCCACGGAGCCGCCCGCGGTCTCTGGTCTCCTCCGCAGCCTCGCCGACACGCACGCGTGGGCGACCCGGGACACGGACGCCCTCGCGGCCCTCGACCGCGGCGACTACGTCTGCTTCCACCGCGACTTCGGCCTGCGCTGCGTCGGCCAAGTGTGGTCGACGACCGCCGACAGCGGCGAGGTCGCCCGCCACACCGAACTGACGGAGCCGGCCGGCGAGTGGGGCGTCGTCACGCTCACGAACGTCCAGCCCGCCCTCGACCACGTCTCACTGCTCTCGTTGGGGATGGACGACGCGCGCCGCGACGACTCGCTGTACCGGCTCTCCGACTCGGTCGCCGGGGACCTCCGCGAGGCGTACACGACGCCCGCAAGACTCGTCGAGGACGCCGTCTCGAACCCGCTGGCGTTCGACGTACCGCCCGGGGGCACGCCCCCCGACCGCCGCCCCGACCCCGAGTCGTTCGACGGGAGCGCGCCCGCGGTCGCCGGGACGGAGACCGTGCTCGACGCGCACCTCGACGCGCTCGACGGCGTCCGCGGCGTCGCGTGGCGCGTGCTCGGGCTCGCGGCGTTCCTGCTCGCCGCGACGCTCGCGGTGGTCGCGGTGTTCCGCCCGCCGAACGGCTCCCGAATCGTACTCACCGCGCCCGTCAGCGCCGGCGTCGCCGCGGTCGCCGTCGGCACGGCAATCGCCGCGGGCGTCGCCGTCCACGCCGCCGTCGCGCCCCGCCCCGGGCTCGCCGCGTTCACGCGCGAACACGCCGCCGCGGTCCGGCGCGCCGGCGAGACGGAGCGCGCCGGCGACGCAGCCACCCACCTCGCGGGGAAAGTCGAGGCGTTCTGCACGCGCCTCGCCGCCCGTACCCGGCGCCTCGGCGCCGCCGTCGCCGCCGCCACCGTCGCCGTGCTTGTCGGCTGCGTCTACGTCGCGTACGGCCTCGGCACGCAGATTTCGCCGTCGGTCGACCCGCTGTCGGGCGTCGCGCTCGCGGGCTTCCCGGTGCTCGTCGTCGCCGCGACGCTGGTCGCCGTCCGCCACCACGTCACCGCCGCGCTCCCCGCGGACGGAGTGCCGCCGGACGCGCTCCCGTCGATTCCCGCGGTGGCCGTCGGCCGGCGCGTCGACGCCCTGAAGCGCCGCGTCTCCGGGCTCGCCAGCCGGCTCCGGTGACCCGGCCGCCCGGCGCCGAGTTGTTCTCAGACGTTTGGAAACAGGGGGGTTCATTTACCCGGAGCGAGCATACGCTCAGGTAGCGATGACCGCCAGTGAGGAGTTCACCTTCGTCTGCCCGAGTTGCGGGGAGTCCATGGAGGTCAACCCCGCGATGCGGGACGCCCTCGTGGAAAACGGGTGCGTCGTCTGCGGGGCCTCGGTCTCCACCGGGGCGTTCTCCCGCGTCGACGCGCCGGAGTGACGACGACGACCCGCGCACGCTCCTCTGCTGGCACCGCGCGCCCGCGACGCCGCCGGTTTCGGCACTCCAGATAGGCAAGTATAAAGATAGTGCCGAACAAGCACGACATGTCTACGATGGCCCTGGAGAAGCAGACCGAGATGACGCGGTCGGACACCGACGCGCTCCTCGGCCGCCACGAAACCGGCGTGCTGTCGCTCGCCCGCGACGACGACCCGTACGCCATCCCCATCTCGTACGGCTACAACGCCGACGAGCGCACGTTCTACCTCCGGCTGGTCTCCACGCCGGACAGCGAGAAACGCGAGTTCCTCTCCTCGAACCCCGACGCCCGTCTCGTCGTCTACGAGGAGGCCGAGCCGACGTACCAGAGCGTCGTCGCCACCGGCACGCTCGTCGAGATTCCCCGCGAGGAGATGACCGTCGAGCACGTCGAGCAGTACGGCGACGCCAAGCGCCCGCTGTTCGAAATCTGGGGCGAGTCCAAGCCCGACCTCGACATCAAGCTGTACGAGCTCCGCGCGGACACCATCAGCGGCCGCCACATCGAGCTCTCCGAGCGCCACGACTGACACCATCAGCGGCCGCCACATCGAGCTCTCCGAGCGCCACGACTGACCGCTCGCTGCTTCTCTCCCGGGCCACCGCTGCGGTAGACCCGCACGCTCAAGTACGGAGCCGGCCAACGCACTGCCAATGTCCGGTGGGATTCGGGTCACCGTCGAGTTCCCCGCGCCGGCGGTCTGCCCCATCGCGGACCTCTCCGAGCGCGCGAACACCACCATCAGCGACGTCTCCACGAGCGTCGCGGCCGGCGACGCCGCGGCCTGCGTCACGGAGTTCCTCGTGGACGCCGACGCGGTCCCCGAGGACTACGGCGACCCGGTGTTCGAGTACGCCGACCGCCACCTCTACCGCGTCACCCACGACGCCGACGCCGACTGCCCCTGCGTCTGTCTCGGGGAGTTCGACACGCCCGTCGACCGGTTTTTCGCGGACGCCGGCGACCTCGAAGTCGTCTTTCACGCCGAGAGCTTCGACCAGCTCCAGACCATCGTCGGCGAGTTCCGCGACCGCTACCGCGAGGTCGACATCCAGCGGCTCGTCCGCGCGCCCACCGGCGGCACCCCCCGGGACACGGTGTTCGTCGACCGCGGGAAGCTCACCGAGCGGCAACTGGAAGCCCTCCGCACCGCCTACGAGATGGGGTACTTCGCCCAGCCACGCGGGGCGAACGCCACCGACGTCGCCGACGAGCTCGACATCACGCCGTCGACGCTCACCGAGCACCTCACCGCCGCCCAGCGCAAGCTGTTCGCGGACGTGCTCGAAGAGGGGTCGTGACGCACGTCGCTCCCACCCGCTCCTTTCCGACCTAACTTAAACCCCCCTCGATAGAGGGGTCTCACACTCCTCCCCCCGGAGTGCATTCCAAGAGATATGAGTCAGAGTCAGCTTCCCGCCGGTATCCGCAACGACCGCGACGAGGGCCCCACCACGCACACCGACACCGAGGACGTCCAGACCGTCCTCGACGCCCTCGACGACGCCGACTGCCGGACGATTCTGGAAGCCACCCGTGACGCCACCCGCACGGTCAACGAAATCTCCGAGGAGTGCGACCTCCCGCAGTCGACGGCCTACCGCAAGGTCGACATCCTCGCGGACGCCGGCCTCCTCGAAGAGTCGCTGCGCGTGCGCCGCTCCGGCAAGCACGTCAGCGAGTATGACTGCGCCATCGAGGACGTCACCCTCTCCGTCGCCGCCGACGGCGTCTCACTCACCGTCGACCACGCCGACACCGAGCCCTCCGCGACGTTCGCCAACTCCCTGTCCACGCAGACCAATGTCGCAGACGACTGACCGGAACTTCGCGTCGCTGTTCGTCGACGTCACCGGCACCGAGACGGTCACGGAAACCCAGCGCGACGGCGACTCCCGGCGCGTCGAAGCCGCCGACGAACGCGATGTCGCCGACTACGTCGCCGACGCCACCCGACAGCGCGGCCTCGGCGACGCCATCGACGAGCCGGAAACCGACGACTGACTCTCCTCCGCGAACGCGTCACCGGCCGCCCAACAGCCAGCGACGGCGCCGCCGCTGTGAGCTTCTTCTCGCGTATTCGACGACGCTCCCGCTGTTCGGCTCGGGTCACCGGTCCGCAGAAGCGTCGCTGTCGAGTGTTGGAACGGAAAGGATTGTGCGTGGGTGATGTCCCGAAGGGGAGATCACCGTGCATCGCGTTTGCCTCGACGGTGAGACCGTCTCGGCGTCCGGCGGCGCAGAGCGCCGCCCGAGCGATGCGTGGGACCGGATTTGAACCGGCGAACCTCTACAGGACAGCGCCCTCAACGCTGCGCCTTTGGCCTAGCTTGGCTACCCACGCTCGCTACGTGCGTTCGCAACCCATCGTACCCGCCGCCCGATTAAAACCCCTACGATTTGGCCGTCCCCTGCGAAACGACGACACGGAAACCGCTATGGGGCGCGCGGCCGAACCGCCGTCCATGACAGACGGGTTCGCGCGGCGGCACGTTCGCTCGCTGACCGCGGTGCTCTCGGTGGCGTCGCTGGCGCTCGTAATCGCCGTGGTCCGCGGGTTCGTCCCCGCGTCCGCGGTGCCGCACGCCCCCGACGCGGTCCTACAGGCGCTCCCGACCGTGAACGCCGTGCTCAGCGCGGCCGCCATCGTCACCATCACGGTCGGGTGGCGCGCGATTCGCAACGGAGAAATTGAGCGCCACAAGCGCGCGATGGGCACGTCGACGCTGCTGTTCGTGGCGTTCCTCGGGTTCTACCTCTACCGCATCGTCGTCGAGGGCACCACGGGGTTCGGCGGCCCCGAGGCCGTCTACACGTACGTCTACCTCCCGATTCTGGTCGTCCACATGGCGCTGGCGATGGTGTCGATTCCGCTCGTCTACTACGCGCTGTTGCTCGCGGGCACCCACGACGTCAGCGAGATTCCGGCGACCAACCACGCGACGGTCGGCCGCGTCGCGGCGTCGCTGTGGCTGGTGTCGTTCGCGCTCGGCATCGTCGTCTACCTCCTGCTGTACGTCCTCTACTGACCGCGCCTATTTTACCTATCTCACCTATCCTCGTCCGTCGCGCAGTGAGGAGACGGTTCCTCAGTCGTCGGCGGGCGCTTCCACCGGCCGCTCGATGTCCCGGTCGGTCGCCTCGCCGGGGATGTCGTAGGGGTACTCGCCGGTCACACAGCCCGCGCAGAGGTCCGCCTGCGAACGACCGATGGCTGTCGTGACGGCGTCCAAGGAGAGATAGGAGAGGCTGTCGGCGCCGATTTGGTCGGCGATTTCCTCGGCGGTCTTGTCGGCGGCGATGAGCTCGTCGCGGGTCGCCATGTCGATGCCCATGTAACAGGGCGCGCTGATGGGCGGCGCGCCGATGCGGACGTGGACCTCCTCGGCGCCGGCCTCCCGGAGGAGGTCGACCAGTTGGCTGCTCGTCGTGCCGCGGACGATGGAGTCGTCGATGACCGTGACGGTGCGGCCCTCGACGGTCGACTTGATGGGGTTGAGCTTGAGGCGGACGGCCTGCTCGCGGGCCTCTTGGGTGGGCATGATGAACGTGCGGCCGACGTAGCGGTTCTTCATCAGGCCCTCCGCGAACTCCACGGTCGCGCCGTCGTTCTGTCCGGCCTCGGCGTACCCCGACGCGAACGCGCGCCCGGAGTCCGGGACCGGCATCACCACGTCCGTGTCGACGCCGGTCTCCGCCCAGAGCTGGCGGCCGAGCTCGCGCCGCACCTCGTAGACGAGCTCGTCGTCGATGACCGAGTCCGGGCGCGCGAAGTAGACATACTCGAAGAAGCAGTTGGCGGTGTTGTCGGCCTCCACAAGCTGGTGGGAGTCGAAGCCGCCGCCGTCCTCGTGGAGGACGATTAGCTCGCCGGGACGCACGTCGCGCACGAGGTCGCCGCCGAGCGTGTCGATGGCCGCGGACTCGCTGGCGAGCACGTAGCCGTCGTCGAGTTCCCCGATGACGAGCGGTCGGTTTCCGAGCGGGTCGCGCACGCCGAGCACCGCGTCGTCGTGCATGATGGTCAGCGAGTACGACCCGTGGACGCGGTTCATCGTCGTCTCCACGGCGGAGACGAGGTCGTCGTCGAGGAGGTTGCGGGCGAGGTCGTGGGCGATGACCTCGGTGTCGCCGTCGCTGGTGAACGCGTGGCCGCTGTCCGCGAGGTCGTCACGGATTTCGTCGGCGTTCACGAGGTTGCCGTTGTGGCTCAGCCCGAGCGCGCCGCCCTTGAACGAGACGGAGAACGGCTGCGCGCAGGACTTGTCCACGCTGCCCGCGGTCGGGTAGCGAACGTGGCCGATGCCGGCGCTCCCGACCAGCTCCTCGATGTCGGACTCGTCGAAGGCGTCACCGACGAGCCCCATCTCGACGTGCTGGTGTTGCTGGAAGCCGTCGTGGGTGACGATGCCGGCGGACTCCTGTCCGCGGTGCTGGAGCGCGTACAGCGCGTAGTACGTCGGGAAGGCGGCGTCGCGCTCGTCGAGGGAGACGCCGACGACGCCGCACTTCTCCGTGGGATGGTCGAACTCGGGGCCGTCCTCGCGCCCGGGTGACATGGACGCCTCTACCCCAGCGGGCAGGGTAAAACTTCCGCAACCGTGTGGAACTCGCCGTTACACGCACGTGTTGTATGCACGAACGTGCTGTTGTCGGCGGGCGGTACCACGACACATGCGACGGCGCAGACCGTATCCGACACTACCGGTGGTGCGTCGGAGAATACGGTGTGCGGACGCGAGTCGCGTCGCTACGCGGTCGAGAGAACAGCAGGAGAACTCGGAGTTAGTTGTCGCCGGTCTTGCCCTGCCAGTTGTAGCTCCGGCGCTTCGCGGACTTGCCGAAGCCACAGCTCGAACAGACTTTCTTCTTCGTGTGGTAGGACTTCTCGCCGCAGCGGCGGCACTTCGTGTGCGTCGTCGTGTTCTTCTTCCCTTGGCTCGGGGTCCCAGCTCCCGTCATGGTTTGATTGTGACGACGTTGTCGCCACGGATAATCGTTGTGTCTTCGCCCTCCAGCACGATGTTCATGTGCTGGTCGTAGCCCGTGAGGACGCCGGTGAACTCTTCGCCGTCCTTGAGTGTGACCGTGACGGTCTCCTCAAGAGACTCCTCGAGTACGTCGAGTGGTCGGCCGCTCATACACCAACGGGTGCGTGTCGCGTCTATAAGCGTACCGGACCGCGGTCGCGGGCGGGCTCGGCGCCCGCTGGCGGCGCCATCGTCTCAGACGTCGACGGCGAACGACTCCCGGTCGGCCTCGCGGACCGCGAACGCCGCCAGCAGGTCCGCGGCGTCCGCCACGTCGTCGGTGTCCACGACCTCCGCGGGCGTGTGCATGTATCGGTTCGGGATGCCGACCAGCCCCGTCGGGATGCCGCCGCGCGCCTCGAAGAACGCGTCGGCGTCCGTGCCCGTCGTCGTGGACATCGCCTCCACCTGCACGTCGACATCCGCGGCGTCGCCGGCCTCCCGGACCGCGCGCGCCACCTCGGGGTGGCTGGCCCCGCCGCGGGTCACGGTCGGCCCGCCGCCGAGTTCGACCTCGCTGGCGTGGTCACTGGGGTACGAGGGGTTGTCCGCGGCGTGCGTCACGTCCACGACGAGCGCCACGTCCGGGTCGATGTCGAACGCCACCATGCTCGCGCCCCGCGTCCCGAGTTCCTCTTGGACGGTGTTGACCGCGTACACCGTGCAGTCCGCGCCGCGCTCGGCCGCGCGCCGGAGCGCTTCCGCGGCGACCCACGAGCCCGCGCGGTTGTCGAGCCCGCGGCCCGCGATGCGCGTCCCCGCGAGGTCGTGGACGCCCGCCGCCAGCGTCACCGGGTCGCCCACCGACACGAGTTCGCGCGCGTGCTCGCCGTCCTCGGCGCCAACGTCGACGTGCTGTTCGATGACGTCCGCGGGGTCGTCCTCCCCGGCGTCCCGGAGGTGGACCGCGGTCTGCCCGACGACGCCGTTCACGGGACCGTCGTCGGCGTGGACCGTAATCTGGGTGCCCTCGGTGACCGAGCGGTCGACGCCGCCCAGCGGCCGCACGCGCAGGAACCCGTCGTCGGTGACGGCAGTCACGACGAACCCGAGTTCGTCGGCGTGCCCCGTGAACGCGACCTCCGTCTCGCCGCCCTCGTAGACAGCGACCGCGTTCCCGTACGCGTCCGTGCGCACGTCGTCGGCGAACTCCTCGACGTAGTCGACCCACACGCGCTGGCCCGCGGTCTCGAACCCCGAGGGGCTGGGCGCGTCGAGCAACCGGTACAGGAACGACTCGCGTTTCTCGTCCATACGCTCCCTGTCGGTGCCGCGGCCAAGAATCCACCGAGAGCGCCACGCCCGCCCCACAACGGCTATATGTCTTCTCGGCGGAGTGACGACCATGGGACTCATCGAACTGCACTTCCACGAGTCGAAGTTCGACTTCTCGCCGTCGTTGAGCACCGGTGAAGCCGAGGAACTGGCGGAGGACGCTGCCGAAAGCGAGGGCGACGACGAAGACGTCGAGAGCGTCGGCTGGACGGACGACGCCGAGACGTACGAGTCGAGTAGCTCGACGGGACTGGGCGCGCTCGTCGCGCTCGTCGTGCTGGTCGCCCTCGCCGCGCTCGTCGGCCTCAAGCGCCGCGGCGGCGACAGCGAGGACGTCGAACTGGAAGCGTAACCAACAGAAGGGCTTTGGCCGTCGCCCGCCCACTTTTCGTATGACGCTTTTCGAGAGTGCGCGCGCCGTCGCGGGCGCCAGCGGCGACGGTACCGTGGACTGGAACGCCGTCGCCGAGGCCGCGAACGCCGCCACCGACCCCGGCCGCCTCGACCTCACCGACGCGGCGGCCGAAGCGTACGCCGCCGACGTCCGGGACGCCCGCGAGCGGCTCCGCGAGGTCTCCGGGCTGGCGTTCGACGTGCCCGAGACCGTCGAGATTCAGAACCGCCACCACTGGGTGGACGCCAACGTCGAGACGTTCCGCCGCGTGTTCGAGCCGCTGAACGAGCGCGCCACCGTCCTCCCCGGCGTCGCGCGCTCGCTGAACACCGCGACCACCGCGGGCGCACTCGCGTTTATCTCCCGGCACGTCCTCGGGCAGTACGACCCCCTGTTGCTCGCGGACACGTCCGACCACGCGCTCTACTTCGTCCACCCGAACGTCGTCGCCGCCGCCGACAGCCTCGGCGTCGAGTTCCCGCGGTTCCGCCGCTGGATTGCGTTCCACGAGGTCACGCACGCCGCGGAGTTCGGCGCCGCGCCGTGGCTCGCCGGCCACCTCGAAGAGCGCCTCGAAGCCGGCGTCGCCGCGCTCGCGGACGGCGAACTCCGCGGCGACGCCTTCGCGGAGCTACACGTGGCGATGACCGCCGTCGAGGGGTACGCGGAGCTGCTGATGGACGAGGCGTTCGACGGCGAGTACGCCGACCTCCGCGCGAAACTGGACGCGCGCCGACAGGGCGGCAGCCCGCTCACGAAGCTGTTCAAGCGCGCGCTCGGCCTCCAACTCAAGCGCGAGCAGTACGAGCGCGGCCGCGAGTTCTTCGAAGCCGTCGCCGCCGAGCGCGGGCTCGCCGGCGCCAGCCGCGTCTGGGACGACCCCAACTACCTCCCGACGGACGCGGAACTCGACGCGCCACACGTCTGGCTCGCGCGCGTGCCCGCCGCCGAGTAGGTTTATCCGTCTCCGCGGCCAACTGTCCCACATGAGCCGACTCAAGCGAGTGTTCAGTCGTGCGAAGTACGCAGCCATCGGTGCCGCCGTCGGCGGCGCGCTCGGCGGAATCGTCAGTCGCAACGCCGCCAGCACCGGTGCCGGTGTCGGCGCGCTCGTCGGCGCGACCGTCGGCGAGAAGAGCGTCGACGTCAGCTCCGTCGTCGACGACGTGAAAGACCGCAACCCAAAGTCCGACAAGTAGCGACGCCCTCACGTTTATTTTCACAGTTTGCTGTCGGGTCTTGGAGCAACTGCTATCGGCTGTTCTCTCACGCTAAAATTCACGCATAGATTTATTTAATATTATACTATATATGCCAATGCGGAAAATGAAAGACCGAACACGAATCCTCTTGATTGGCCTGTGCGCGTTTGGACTGATGACCGCTGCAACCGCACCGGTTGCTGCCGCCGACAAGGACTCGAAGGTGACCTGCGAGACACACGACGACTACTCGGTCGCCGTCATCGACTACTCGGAAGTCCCGAACACAGAACTGTGGAACGACGCGAGAGCGTTCGCCGAGACTAGCATCGACAAGTATGGTCTGGACGGACGTGAGGAGACCGAACTCGCGGGTGAGGTTCGCGCACACGCGCTTGGCGAACACGCACCCGGTGGGCTTAGCCCCGGTGAAACAATCGACATGGCGGGGTCGGGTCACGACCCACAGGAAGACTCGTACGGGTGGCTGATGGGCGACGTTCCCGGCTGGATTCCGGTCCCCGGGAGCCCGTCAACGTCCTGACCACCGAACTTTGCGTTCCCTCACTTTTCTGCGCGCGGTGTCACTGGAACCCGCGTCCCACGTCGTCTTCCTCGACGAGGTCGTCGAGCTCCGCGTCGAGTAGCTCCTCGGCGTCCGCGAACTCCTCTCTGAGGTCGTCCAACGCCGACGGCCGGCCGTACGGGTCGTACTCCATCGGGCCGAACGCCGGGCTCTCGACGGCGTCCATCACGTCGTCGAAGAAGTCCTCCGCGGTCGTCGGCACGTCCGCGTGCGCCTGCACGACCTGTTCGAGCTTGCTCGCGCGCTCCTCGGCCTCGTCCTCGTCCTCGACGGGCCGCTGGACGGCGAACCGGCCGGTGTCGCCGTCCGGGAGGAACTCCGCGAGCCCGTCGTCGACCTTCCGCGCGACCCGCGCGCCCACGCCGCGCACCTCGAAGGGGTTCTTCGCGTACGTCTTCAAGTGGTAGACGCCCTGCGAGGGGTGCCCGAGGTAGAAGTCCTCGCCGACGCCCGACGCCCGGTCGCCGGCGAGCGCGCGCCACCCCTCCGGGTCGGCGTTCGACTCCACCACGTCCGAGACGATGTCCTCCCAGTCCCGTACTCGCATCACCCGCGAGTAACGCACAAGCGGACTTGAGTGCGTCGGCGCCGGCCGCGCTCGCAGAAACGTGGGTTCTGTTTGCTTGGTACGCGGCTCGCGCATCGCTGCGCTCCGCGCTCGCGTTGACGTGGCCTCGCTGCGCTCCGCGCTCGCATTGACGTGGCCTCGCTGCGCTCGGCCACGCACGTAACGTGCGTTTTATAACCGCGACGGGAGTAATCGGGCGTACGACTATGCCGAGCTCCAACGGCCCCCTCAACAGCACCCGCGAGAAGCTCTCGAACGACCCCCGCGACCGCGGCACGTCCCCGCCCCAGCGCGCCATCGCCGAGTTCGACGAAGGGCAGAAGGTCCACCTGAAGACGGACCCGAGCACGGCCAACGGCCGCTTCCACGCGCGATTCGACGGGCTCACCGGCGAAGTCGTCGGGAAGCAGGGCGACGCGTTCAAGGTCGAAATCAACGACAACGGCAAGGAGAAGGTCGTCATCGCGGCGGCGGCTCACCTCCGCGCACAGCCGGACGAGCAGGACTAGCATGACCATCTTCAAGGAAACGCTCGACGAGGAGTTCCTCACCGTCTCCGAGGCGAAGGAGCTGCTGACGGACGTCGAGGCCGAGCGCGCCGCCGACGAGGACCGCGAACTCCGCTTCGAGCTGGCGCGGGCGGTCGAGCACGTCAACCGGTTCGCCGTCCTCGACCCCGAGGAGTCCGGCGAACTCGTCGACGACCTGCTCGCGCTCGAACACGTCAGCGACGAAGCGGTCGCGTACAAGGTCGCGGACCTCCTGCCGCGGACCCGCACGGAGCTCCGTGCGGTGTTCGCGCAGGAGCGGTACGCGCTCTCCGGCGACGAACTCGACGAGATTCTCGACGTCGTCGCGAAGTACGCCTGACGCGGACCGAGTGGCCGACCGTTTAAGTGTCGGCTGGGCGTACCGGTTCGTATGAGTGACTCGTCTTCGACGGACGACGAGGAGTACGCTGTCGTCCTCGACTTCCTCGCGCACGGCCGCTCGAACGGCGGCTACGGCGACGGCCCGCTGGCGTACGCCGTCTCCACCGACCGGTTCGTCCTCTACGAACTGAGCCTCGAACCGGACGCCGACATCTCGATTCTGGACCGCGTGCGCATCCGCCCGGACTTCGAGGCGGGCATCCAGCGCGGCCACGTCGTCGACTACGACGACCTCTCGGACGGCGCGCGCTCCGAGCTCGACTACGTCGTCGAGGACGTCGTCGAGGCCAACGAGCAGCGCTTCGTGGACTTCTACAACGACGCCCAGCCCATCTCCCTTCGCCTCCACCAGCTGAACCTCCTGCCGGGCATCGGCGACAAGCTCCGGGACAACGTCCTCGACGAGCGCAAGCGCAACGGCCCCTTCGAGAGCTTCGACGACGTCGAAGAGCGCGTCGACGGCCTCCACAACCCCGAGGAAATCATCGTCGAGCGCATCCTCGACGAGATGCGCGAGGACGACCTGAAGTACCAGAACTTCGTGCAGTCGTAGTCCCGCAGGCAGAAGATAGCCTTTAGGGAACGCCGGGGGATAGGACTGCCAATGAGCGACTCCCGGGACCCGGACGCGCTGATTCGGCGCGCTGGCCGCCCCGACCCCGACCGCGACCAGCACTTCCTCGTCGACGACCGCGTGCTCGACCGGATTCCGACGTACGCTGAGGCGTTCGACCGCTCGCACGTCCTCGAAATCGGCGCGGGGACGGGCGCGCTCACCGACCGGCTGCTCGACCACGCCGACCGCGTCACCACCGTCGAGCGAGACCGCGAGTACGCCCAGTTCCTCCGCGAGGAGTTCCGCGACGAAATCGCCGCTGACCGCCTCACGGTTGTGCAGGGCGACGCCCTCGACGTCGAGTTCCCGGACTACACGTGCTGCGTGTCGAATCTCCCCTACGGCGTCTCCAGCGAGGTCACGTTCCGGCTGCTGCCGGACGGCCGGCCGGCGGTGTTGATGTACCAATTGGAGTTCGCCGAGCGGATGGCCGCCGACCCCGGCACGAGCGACTACGGCCGGCTCTCGGTGGCGACCCAGCACTACGCTGACGTGGAAGTCGTCGAGACCGTCCCGCCGGAGGCGTTCGACCCCAAGCCCCGCGTGGAGAGCGCGGTGGTGCGGCTGACGCCCCGGGCGCCCGATTACGAGGTCGCCGACGAGCAGTTCTTCTTCGACTTCGTGAAGGCGCTGTTCACCCAGCGCCGCAAGACCGTTCGGAACGCCATCCGGAACACGGTCCACATCTCGGGGCTGGACGACGGCGACGCGGTCGTGGACGCCGTCGACGAGGACGTGCTCTCGAAGCGGCCCGGCGACCTCGCGCCGGCGACGTTCGCGGCGCTGGCGAACGTCGCGCTCGGGATGCAGGAGGGGACCCGGTCGTGAGCGCGCCGCCGTTCGTCGACACCGCGGTCGCCCTCTCGACGGCCGAGCGCGTCGCGGTGACGGTGGTCTCGTTGGCCGCGCTCGCCGCCGCCGTCCTGCTCTCGCGGCGGGAGGCCGCGCGCCGGGAGTCACGGCTGTCGACGGTCGTCGCCGCCGTCGGCGCGCTCGCCGTAGTCCTCGCGGCAACCGTCGTCGTGGTCGTCGCGTGGGACGCGGAGACGGTCGCGTGGGAGGCCGTCGCCAGCTTCCAAGTGCAGGCGACGATACTGGTGCGGGCGTTCCTCTCCGTGATGTTCCTCGTCGGCGTCTACGTCGGCACGGGCGTCATCCACCGCGGCGTCAGCCGGTTCGTCAAGCGCACGGACGGCATCAGCGACCACCAAGCCGAAATCACGTACCGCATCATCCAGATTTCGGTGTACGTCATCGCGCTCGTGGTCGTGCTCAACCTCTGGGGCATCCAGTTGGGCGGCCTGCTCATCGGCGCGGGGTTCGCGGGCATCGTGCTCGGGATGGCCGCCCGGCAGACGCTGGGCGCGGTCATCGCGGGGCTGGTGTTGATGTTCTCGCGGCCGTTCGAAATCGGCGACTGGGTGAAAATCGGCGACAAGGACGGCATCGTCACCGACATCACCATCGTGAACACGCGCCTCCAGACGTTCGACGGCGAGTACGTGATGCTCCCGAACGACCTCGTTGGCTCCGACGAAGTCGTGAACCGCTCGCGCAAGGGCCGGCTGCGCGTCCACGTGGAGGTCGGCGTCGACTACACGGCAGACGTGGACGAGGCCATGGCGCTGGCGAAAGACGCGATGGGCGACGTCGAGGACATCCTGACGGTACCGCGGCCGCAGGTCGTGCTGAAGGAGTTCGGGGACTCGGCCGTCGTCCTCGACCTGCGGTTCTGGATTGACAAGCCGAGCGCGCGCCGCCGGTGGCGCGCGCAGACCGCGGTCATCTCCGCGGTGAAGTCGGCGTTCGACGAGGCGGGCGTGAAGATTCCGTTCCCGCAGCGCGAGGTCTCCGGGCGCGCCGAGACCGGCGGCTTCCGAGTCAGCGACCAGCCGCCGGCGCAGGGGGCCGAACCGGGCGTCGCGGACGAATCCGAGCCGTCGGTCGGTGATACCGAAAGCGCGGAGACGAACGACGAAAACGAGAGCGGGGAGCGCGGGGAGACGGATGAGTGACGACCTCGCGCGCCGTCGCGGGACGGAGACGACGGTCTACCAGCCGGCGGAGGACTCGCTGCTGCTCGCGGAGGCGGCCGTCCCGGAGGTCGATTCGCGGGCGCGCGTGCTGGAGGTCGGCACCGGGTCGGGGTACGTCGCGGCGACAGTCGCCGACGAGGCGGGCGCGAGCGTCGTCGGCTCGGACTTGAACCCGTACGCGTGCGCGCAGGCCCGCGACCGCGGCGTGCCGGTGGTGCGGGCGGACCTCGTCTCGCCGTTCCGCGACGACGTCTTCGACGTGGTGCTGTTCAATCCGCCGTACCTGCCCCGTGACGAGGACGCCGCGCGCGACGACTGGATGGAGGTCGCGCTGTCGGGCGGGGAGACGGGCCGCGAGGTCGTGGAGCCGTTCCTCGACGACGTGGGCCGCGTGCTCGCGCCCGACGGGTTCGTCCTCCTGCTGGTGAGCACGCTGACGGGCGTCGAGGAGGTCGTCGAGTACGCCGGCGACCGCGGGTTCTCCGCGGCGGCGGTCCGCGAGGAGTCGCACTCCTTCGAGACGCTGACGGTCCTCAAGCTCTGGAATAACTGAAGGGCATATTACTCGACAACAAATATTAAACAGGGGCATCGCGTAGCGTCGGCCATGAACCGCATCTCGACGACACCCGGCCTCTACCCCCTCCCCGACGACGCCAAGGAGGCGTTGTCGGACCTCAAGGGCCACCAGAAGCACGACCTCGTCAGCGGCGACGAGGGCCCCGAAATCGAAGCCGCCTACGACGACGTCCGCGAGGAACTCGTGGGCCTCCAGCGCGACGCCGGCCTCGACCGCGTGGTCGAAGGACAGGGCCGGTGGGACGACATGCTCGCCCACCCCCTGACGGTCCACGAGAACGTCGAGACGGGCGGCATCGTCCGCTACTACGACAACAACAACTTCTACCGCGACCCCATCGTCTCCGGCGAACTCACGTTCTCCGGGGACCTCGCCGCCGACCTCGAAGCCGCCGCGGAACTCACGGGCGACCTGCAGGCCGTCGTCCCCGGCCCGTACTCGCTGTCCGAGCTGGCGACCGACGACTACTACGGCGACGACGCGGAGTTCCTCGCCGCCGTCGCCGACTTCCTCGCGGGCGAAGTCGAGGCGTTCCCCGACGTGGAGACGGTGTTCGTGCTCGAACCGTCGCTGGTCACCGACCCGCCCGCGGAGGGAGAGGACGAGCGCGCCAGCGATGCCATCGACACGGTCGCGCAGGCCGCGGACGCCGACGTGGTCGCGCACACGTACTGGGGCGCGCTCGAAGAGAAGGTCCACGCCCACCTCCTCGACGCGGGCGTGGACGCGGTCGGCTACGACTTCGTCACGAACCACGAGGACAACCTCTACAACGTCACCGAGTACGGCACCAAGGACTCGGTGGCGCTGGGCGTCGTGGACGGCCAGAACACGCTCGTGGAGTCCCCGGAGACCATCCGCGAGCGCGTCGACTGGTTCCGCGACTCCGTCCCCGAGGCCATCGAGTTCGACGACGCGTACGTCACCGCGAACACCGGCCTGTTCTACCTGCCCGTGAACCGCTTCGAGCAGAAACTGCAGGCGCTGGCTGACGCCACCGCGGAGGTGCCGGCATGAGCTCGAACCGCGAGCAGTTCCGGCCCGACGACCACGACAACGACCACTTCCTGCTGACGACCGTCGTCGGCTCCTACCCGAAGCCGAAGTGGCTCGACCGCGCCAGCGACCTCCACGAGGACCCCGAGGCCGACTTCGGCGACGACGAACTCGCGGAGGCCGAGGACGACGCCGCCCGCCTCGTCACCGAGGAGCACGAGCGCGCCGGCCTCGACGTGGTCGTGGACGGCGAGATGCGGCGCAACGAGATGGTGGAGTTCTTCGCCGACCGCATCGACGGCTACGAGTTCAACGGCCCCGTGAAGGTGTGGGGGCACAACTACTTCGACAAGCCCAGCGTCGTCAGCGACGTCTCCTACGACGAGTCGTGGCTCGTCGACGAGTACGAGTTCACCGCCGGCGTCGCCGACAGCCCCGTGAAAGTCCCGATTACGGGGCCGTACACGCTCGCGTCGTGGAGCTTCAACGAGGCCTACGACGGCGACGACGAACTCGCGTACGACCTCGCGGACCTCGTCAACGAGGAAATCGAGAAGCTCGTCGACGCGGGCGCCCGCTACATCCAAATCGACGAGCCCGCGCTCGCCACCACCCCCGACGACCACGCTATCGTCGGCGAGTGCCTCGAACGCATCGCCGCCGGCATCCCCGACGACGTGCGCATCGGCCTCCACGTCTGCTACGGCGACTACTCCCGCATCTACCCCGAGATTCTGGAGTTCCCCGTCGACGAGTTCGACCTCGAACTCGCGAACGGCGACTACGAGCAACTGGACGTGTTCAAGGACCCCGACTTCTCGAAGGACCTCGCGCTCGGCGTCGTCGACGCCCACGTCGCGGAAGTCGAATCCGTCGAGGAGATAGAGGCGAACATCCGGAAGGGCTTGGAGGTAGTGCCCCCAGAACGGCTCACTGTGAGCCCGGACTGCGGCGTGAAGCTGCTCCCCCGCGAGGTCGCCTACGGGAAGATGGCGAACCTCGTCGAGGCCGCGCGCAACGTCGAAGCCGACCTCGACGACGGCACCATCGACGTCCCCGCCGCGCCCGCCGACGACTGACGGCTCTCGGCGTTCTTCTGTTCGCTGCTCCCCGTCGCAACGCTGGCGCTGTGGCTGCCGAGTTCGCGTCACGAAAAAGACCGCAGTAGCGGCCGGCTCAGTGGTCGCCGGCGTCTTCGTAGACCCACGTCGCCGCGTCGAGCTCGTAGTCGACGAGCTCGTCCTCGTCGAAGAACAGCTCGATTTCGCGCTCGTTCGCGCCGTCGTCTTCGTGGTCGCTGCCGTGGATGATGTTCTGGCCGAGGTCGTTGCCGTAGTCGCCGCGGATGGTGCCCGGAGCCGCCTCCTGCGGGTCCGTGGCGCCCATCATTCGGCGGACCTGCCGCGTGGCGTCCGCGCCCTCCCAGACCATCGCGAAGACGGGGCCGGAGGTGATGAACTCCACGAGGCCGTCGAAGAACGGCTTGCCCTCGTGTTCGCCGTAGTGCTCGTGGGCGAGCTCCTCGCTGATCTGCATGAACTTCCCGCCCACCATCTTCAGGCCCTTGTCCTCGAGCCGGGAGACGACGTCGCCGATGAGGCCGCGCTGGACGCCGTCGGGCTTGACCATCACGAACGTGCGCTCGTCGTGGTGGCTCATTCTTCGACCTCTGCCTCTTCCTCGGTCCACTCGACGTCGCGCGGCTCGCGACCGAGGTCCGCGTTCTTCTCGCACTTCGCGGAGCAGAAGTGGGTTGTGCTGCCGTCGTTGTGGACGAACATCGTCCCGGTGCCGGGCTCGATGTCGTCGCCGCAGTAGTCACAGGTGCGTGTCTGGACCATTACTGACCACCGATGGAGTCCGCCTCGCGGGCCGTCTCCTTGAGCTGGAGGACGTCGCCCACGCGGACGGGACCGAGGACGTTTCGCGTGATGATGCGTCCCTGGTTGGAGCCCTCTTGGATGCGGCACTTCACCTGCATCGCCTCGCCGTGCATCCCGGTCTTGCCGACGACCTCGATGACTTCGGCGGGCGTGGAGCCCTCTTCTTCGGTTTCCTCAGCACTCATGGGTGGTTACTGGAGGTCCTCGATTTTGGTCGAGATGTCCTCGACGTCGCCCTCGGCGTCGCCGGCGTCGACGACCGCCGCGGCGGCGCTGCCGACTTCGAGGCCGGCGGCGTTGCCGAGTTCGTCCTGCGTCTCGACGAAGACCACCTGAATGCCCTTCTCCTCGGCGAGCTCGGGGAGGTGCATCACGATTTCTTCGGGGGAGACGTCCTCGGCGACGAACACGATGTCTGCGTTGCCGCGTTCGACGGCCTTCGTCGTCTCGTTGGTACCCTTCTTGACTGTACCCGTGTCACGAGCCACTTCGAGCGTTTCGAGGGCTCGCTCCTGGAGGTCTGCTGGAACGTCGTAGTCTACGTACACTGGCATGTATTGTTCACCTAGTTCCACGGACGGGCTTGCGCTCCCCTGCCGGACTGGAATCCCTGACGGCTAGGAGCATCATCGACCCCCGTGGACTGTATCCTACATCTGGGAGTCCCGCAGTTAAAAGCGCTTTCAATGTGCGCCGCCGTGCGACGCCGCCGCAGGGCTGTCGCCGGGTCCCGCGGGACGAAACGCCCTTCCCGGCGCTCGCCGAAACACCACCGAATGGTCGTCGACGCCGCACGCAGACTCCACGACGAGGCGCGCTCGGCGAACGAGCGACGCGTGCTCGTCCTCACCGGGGGCCGCGAGGCGTGCGCGTCGGCCACCGAACGTGTCCTCGACGAACTCCCGATTCCGCTCACGGGGACGACGCTCGTCTCCACGCGGGACGCGCTCGCCTGCGAACAGGTCGCCCCTCGGAGCGCCGACGAACTGCTCGGAACGACCCGCGAAGCGGTCGTCTTCGACGCCCACGAGGACTGCCGCCCGAACGCGCTCGGGCGCGTCGTCGGCGCCGTCGACGGCGGCGGGCTCCTGCTCGTGCTCACGCCGCCGCTGGACGACTGGTCCGCCCGCCGGGACGCCTTCGACGAGGGGCTGGCGGTGCCGCCGTTCACAGTCGGGGACGTGACCGGGCACTTCCGCCGCCGGCTCGTGGAGACGCTGCGCGCCCACCGCGGTATCGCCATCTACGACCCGGACACTGACACGCTCGAACGCGACGGCCTCACGAATCCCGCGCCGCGGCTCGCCGAACCGCTCCCCGAACCCCCAGCGGACAGCGCGTTCCCGCGCGCGGCGTACGAGGCGTGTCTCACGGGCGACCAGATGGACGCGCTCGGGGCGTTCGAGCGCCTAGTGGACTCGCCGACGGCCGTCGTCGCGGACGCCGACCGCGGCCGCGGGAAGTCAAGCGTCGCCGGGCTCGCGGCCGCGTGCCTCGCGCGCGAGGGGCTCGACGTGCTCGTCACCGCGCCCGGCCGCCGCAGCGCCAGCGAACTGTTCGCCCGCGCCCGCGAACTGCTCGCCGACCTCGACGCGCTCGCCGGCGACGGCGACACCATCGAGACCGACGCCGGCGGCCGCATCCGATTCACGAAACCGCCCGAGGCCGCCGACCTGCCGGACGACCCGGACGCCGTCTTCGCCGACGAGGCCGCCGCGATTCCCGTCCGCCTGCTCGAATCGCTGCTGGACTGCGAGCGCCTCGCGTTCACCACGACCGTCCACGGCTACGAGGGCGCGGGACGGGGCTTCGACGTCCGGTTCCGCGACGCGCTCGCGGACGCCCCCCACGAACTCACCGAGGTGACGCTGGCGGCCCCGATTCGGTACGCCGCCGGCGACCCCGTGGAGGCGTGGGCGTTCCGCGCGCTCGGTCTCGACGCCCGGCCCGCCGTCGACCCGCTCGTCGCCGACGCCACCACCGACAGCGTCACCTACGAGGCGCTCTCCCCCGAGGACCTGCTCGCCGACGAGAACCTGCTCCGGGAGGTGTTCGGCCTGCTCGTGTACGCCCACTACCGCACCGAGCCCAACGACCTCGCGCGCCTCCTCGACGCGCCGAACCTCGCGGTGCGCGCGCTCGTCCACGACGGCCACGTCGTCTCCGTCGCCTTGCTCGCCCGCGAGGGCGGCCTCGACCCGGCCCTGCGCGCGGCGATGTACGAGGGCGAGCGCGTGAAGGGGAACATGATACCGGACGTGCTCACCAGCCAGCTCCGCGACGAGGACGCCGCGGTCCCGGTGGGCTACCGCGTGATGCGCATCGCAACCCACCACGCCGCCCGCTCGCGCGGCCTCGGCTCCCGCCTCCTCGACGAGGTCCGCCGGGAGTACGACGACGCCGACTGGCTCGGCGTCGGCTACGGCGCCACCCCCGAACTGCTGTCGTTCTGGCGCGCGAACGGCTACTCGACGGTCCACGTCTCGACCACCCGCAACGACACCAGCGGCGAATACTCCGCCGTGATGCTCGACCCGCGCTCGCACCTCGGCGAGCGCCTCCACGACCGCCACGCCGAGTGGTTCGCCGACCGCATTCCGGGCGTGCTCGCCGACGCGCTCGACGACCTCGACCCGGACGTCGCCCGCGGCGCGCTCCGCGCCTGCGACGCCGCCCCCGACCTCGACCTCTCGGCGTCGTCGTGGCGCGTCGTCGCGGGCGCCGCCCACGGCCCCGGGATGTACAGCGTCGACCCCGCGCCGTTCCGCCGACTCGCCCGCCACCACCTCGTCGCGGGCGACCCCGACCTGCTCGCCGCGCGCGAGGAGCGCCTGCTCGTGGCGAAGCTCCTGCAGGCGCGGCCGTGGGACGCCGTCGCCGACAGCCTCGATTTCCACTCCACGAGCCAAGCGATGCGCGCGCTCGGGGACGCGCTCCGCCCGCTCGTCGACGCCTACGGCACCGAGACCGCCCGGGAAGAGCTCGCGCGGTTCACCGACGGAGACTAACGACGCCCGCGCCTACTCGCCCGCATGGACCCGCTCGTTTTGGTCGCGTTCGCGCTCCTCGCCGCCGGCGTCGCCGGGAGCGTCCTCCCGCTGCTCCCGAGCGGCCTGCTCTCGCTGGCCGGCGTCCTCCTCTACTGGTGGGCGACCGGCGACCCCGGCTTCTTGCTGCTCGCGGTGCTGGTCGGCCTCTCCGCCGTCGCCGCGCTGGTCGACTGGCTCGCCGGCTTCGTCGGCGCCCGCGCGAGCGGCGTGTCCACGCGGACCGCGGCGCTGGCGAGCGTCGCCGGGTTTCTGTTGATGCTCCCGACCGGCCCGCTCGGGCTCGTGGCGGGTGTCGCCGCGACCGTCTTCGCCGTGGAATTCCGCGAGAGCGCCGACCTCTCGGGGAGCGCTCGGCGCGCTGGCTACGCGACTGTCGGCGTGCTCGCGTCCGCAGGAATGCAGGTGGTGCTCACGGCGACCGTGCTCGCGGCCGTCGCGTGGCTCCAGTTCGCCTAGGGGTGCGCGTAGTACGCCACCGACTCGTCGGCGTCGTGGCGGTCACACCGCGCGAACCCGACGCGCACGAACTGCACGACCGTCTCCGGCTCCACGTCCGCGAACCCGGGCTCGGCGTACCCCGTCACGTCGCCCTCGGGGGTGCGCAGGCGCACGCGGACGTTGTCGTCGGCAGGCGTCCAGTGGACCACGTCGACGCCCTCCTCGCGGACGACTTCGATGTCCGCGTCGAGGAACGCGAAGCGCTCGCCGTCGTAGCGCACCGGACCGTAGCCCTTCAGCCAGACGCGGTCGCCGTCGGCGGGCAGGTCGCCCGCCTCGATTAGCACGCCGTCTCCCACGGGGATGTCGCGGTCACCGCGCTCCTCGTGCTCGGGGTGGACCGGCGGGTGCGCGCTCTCCGGGCCGCCGTCGGTTGGTACCTCGACAGCCTCGTAGGACTCGTCGGCGCCGCTGCCGCGGTCGTCGAAGCCGTCGCGGACGAGGAACTGCCGGGGCGCGTCGTCGTCCACGAGGTCGCGGTTGTTCGAGTAGATGGCGGACATCGAGAGGTCCACGTTGCTCGTGGACGTACCGAGTTCGACCATCGCGTCCACGATGGCGTCCCCGCGGATGCCGCGGCGCTGCACGCTCGGCAGCGTGGGGGCGCGCGGGTCGTCCCAGCCGTCGAGGTCGCCCGCGTCGATGAGTTCGCGGATGGTCGACGTGGACATCTGCACGTCGTAAGCGTCGACCTGCACGTGGCCCCAGTGGATGACCTCGGGGTACTCCCAGTCGAAGTAGTCGTAGACGAACTGCTGGCGCTTCGCGGAGTCCTGCAGGTCGATGCCGCGGATGATGTGCGTGACGCCGGTGAGGTGGTCGTCGACGCCTGACTGGAAGTCCAGCATCGGCCAGCAGCGGTACTGCTCGGCCTCCTCGCGGGGGTGGGGCGTGTCGATGATGCGGAACGCCACCCAGTCCCGGAGCGCGGGGTTCTTGTGCTCGATGTCGGTCTTCACGCGCAGCACCATCTCGCCGGCGTCGTACTCGCCATCGACCATCGCCTCGAACTCCTCGCGGACGGTCTCGACGTCCTTCTCGCGGTGCGGGCACGCCTCCCCGTTGTTCTTCAGCTCGGAGAACTCGCCGGCGGGACAGCTACACGTGTACGCGCCGCCCAACTCGATGAGCTCGCGGGCGTGCTCGTAGTACGTCTCCAGCCGGTCGCTCGCGCGGTACACGTCCGCGGGCTCGAAGCCCAGATACTCGATTTCGTCGAGAATCTCGTCGTACGCCCACAAAAGCGGGCGCTTGGTCTCCGGGTCGGTGTCGTCGAAGCGCACGATGAACTCGCCGTCGTACTCCTCGGCGTACGTCCCGATGACCGCGGGCATCCGGGCGTGGCCGATGTGCCACGGGCCGTTTGGGTTCGGCGCGCAGCGCATCCGGACCTCGTCGTAGTCGTCGGCGTTCGGGAGGTCCGGCAGCACGCCGTCGTCCTCGTCGTCGTCGGCGTCGAGTTCCTCGACGCGCTCGGGCGCGAGTTCCGCGAGGCGCTCGCGTTTCTGGTCGCGGTCCATCGCGTTCACGTCCTCGATGACGGGCGCGAGGATGCCGGGAATCTCGTCGCCGTGCGGTCGGAAGTCGGGGTTCTCGCCCATCAGCGGCCCCATGATGGCGCCGACTTGGGCGTCGCTGCCGTGCTTGAGCGCGTTGAACAGCGCCGCGGTCTCGGCCTCGCGGCGCACGCGCTCGCGGAGTTCGTCGTCCATTACCCGACTGTTACCCCGAGGGCGGCAAATCCGTTGGGATTCGCGCCGGCTACCCCGCGCGCTCGGGATCCTCGGCGAGGTGGTAGGCGTCGTAGATGGCGTACAGCCAGATGCCCAGCAGGAGCGGGATGCCCACGAGGAAGATGGACAGCAAGCCGGCGACGAACGACCCGAAGATGAACGCGAGGCCGCGCCCGATGTGGCCGAGATAAATCTGACCGGCGCCCGGAATCAGAAGCGACGCGACCGCGGCGACGCCGGCGCTGTTGTCGAAGTCGCTGCTCGGGGACTTCTGCCGGACGCCACACTCCGGGCAGATTTCGGCGTTCTCCCGGATGATTTCGCCGCACTCCCGGCAGTAGACCTCGTTCTCGCCCGGCGTCTCCCGACTCTCGTCGCTCGCGTCGGCTCTCGCGTCGGGCGTTTCGCTCTCGCCGCCGGTCGGCTCCTCGGTCTCACCAGTCGACTCGTCAGCGGTCTCCGCCGTCTCCTCGGGTCGTTCTGTGTCGTCGTCGCTCATGTCTCCGACTGGTGTCCCCCACCGCATAACAGTTGTTGCGCGACTACTTCGGGGGGCAGAGCACCAGCATCCGCGCGGCTCTGCCGCGCGGTTTCCCGCTCGCCGACGGCGAGCGGTCTTTTTTAGCGTAGATTTTTTGCGCGAGCGGTTCGCCTTCGGCGAACCCCGAGCGCAAAAAAGGTACCTTAGTAGCCGCGCTCGACGAGGTAGTCCGCGACCTGTTCGAGGCGGTGGTGGGCCTCGTTGTCCGGGAGCACGTCGAGGTGGGCTTTCGCCTCCGCGACGAGGTCGTCGGCGACCTCGCGGGCGTACTCGATGCTCCCGACCTCGCGGAGCTGTTCGACGGCGGTCTCGATGTCGTCGTCGGTGACCGCCTCGGGGTCGTCGGCGTCGAGCAAGGCTTCAACGTCGACGCCGTGCTCGGCCGCGTGCAGGCTGATGACCGTCTTCTTGCCCTCCACGAGGTCCGAGCCGCGCTGCTTGCCGAGCTGGTCCGAGGGCACCGTGAGGTCGAGCACGTCGTCGTGAATCTGGAACGCCTGCCCGGCCTTGACGCCGTAGTTGTACAGCGCCTCGACGGTGTCGTCGTCGGCGCCCAGCAGGACCGCGGGAATCGACGCCGCCGCGGCGTACAGCACCGCGGTCTTGAGTTCGACCATCTCCATGTACTCGTCGGGGAGCACGTCGGTGCGCGTCTCGAAGTCGACGTCCAGCGCCTGCCCCTCGCAGATGTGGGTGCAGGTCTCCGCGAGCGTCTGCATCGCGCCCATCCCGCGCTCGGGCGGCGCGCCCGTCTGGAGCATGATTTCGAACGCCTTCGAGTAGAGCGTGTCGCCCGCGAGAATCGCCGTCTCTGTGTCGTACTCGCGGTGGACCGCGGGCACGCCGCGGCGGAGGTCGTCGTCGTCCATGATGTCGTCGTGGATGAGCGTGAACGACTGGATGACTTCGATGGAGACCGCCGCCGACATCACGTCCACGCTGCCGCCCGTCAGGTCGGGGAACTCGCGGTAGCCCGTGCTCCCGGGCTCGACGTCCGCCAGCGCCTCCGCGGTCAACAGCAGGACCGCGGGCCGAAGCCGCTTCCCGCCGGCATCGAGGAGGTAGCGGGCGGCCTCGTAGAGGCGCTCGGGCCGCTGGGCGGGGAGGTCCTCGTCGATGGCGGCGTTGACCTTCTCGCGGCGCTCGCGGACCGCGCCGAGCACCGCCTGTTCGCGGGCGTTCTTGGACATCTACTCGACGAGCTGGATGGTGTTGCCGTTCTCGGTGACGTGGAGGTCGCGGCCGACCTTGTACCCCTGACTCTTCGCGAGGCTGACGTACGGCGCGAAGCCCTTCATGTCCTGGTGCGCGGGGATGAGGTGCTGGGGCTGGAGCGCGTCCAGCATCTGGTAGTGACCCTCCTCGCGGAGGTGGCCGGAGACGTGGATGTCGTCGTAGATGCGTGCGCCCTGCATCCGGAGGAGCTGCTCGCTCTGGTAGCGCTGGCCCTCGTTGGTCGGCTCCGGAATCACGCGCGCCGAGAAGATGATCTTGTCACCGTTCTCGATGTCGTAGGGCGTCTCGCCGCGCCCCATCCGGGTGAGCATCGCGCGCGGCTCGCCCTGGTGGCCCGTGACGATGGGCAAGAAGTTCTCCTTGCCCTCGTTCATCACGCGCTTGAACGCGCGGTCGACGCTCTTGCGGTGGCCGAACATCCCGAGGTCGTCCGGGAAGTTCACGCGGCCCATGCGCTCGGCGGTGCCCGAATACTGCTCCATCGAGCGACCGAGCAGGATGGGCTCGCGGCCGATGTCCTTGGCGAACTCCACCAGCGAGGAGACGCGGGAGACGTGGCTGGAGAACGTCGTGGCGACGATGCCGCCGTCGTAGTCCTCGACGCTCTGGAAGACGTCCTTGAGCTGGCGCCGCGCCACGCTCTCGGAGGGCGTGCGGCCCTTCCGGCCGGCGTTCGTACAGTCCTCGATGTAACAGAGGACGCCCTCGCCCTCGCGGCCGATCTCGCGGAACCGCTCCATGTCGATGGGGTCTTCGAGGACGGGGTCGTGGTCGAGGCGCTTGTCGAGGCCGTAGACGACCGAGCCCTCCGGCGTGTGGAGGACCGGGTTGATTGCGTCGATGATGGAGTGCGTGACGTGGACGAACTCGAGCTCGCAGTGCTCGCCGATGTCCATCGTCTCGCCGGACTCCATCTCCACGAGGTCGTTGTCGACGCCGAACTTCTGCTCGCCCTCGATCTGGCCTTTCACGAGTTCCAGCGTGAACGGCGACGCGACGATGGGCGCGTCGTATCGGTGCGCGAGCTTCGAGATGGCGCCGATGTGGTCGAGGTGGCCGTGCGTCGGCACAATTGCTTGCACGTCGCCCTCGAGGTCGGACATGACGCGGTCGTCCGGGATGGCGCCCATGTCGATGAGGTCGAGGCTGTGCATCTTCTCCGTCTCGACGTTGTCGTGAATCAGGACCTGCGAGAGGTTGAGGCCCATGTCGAAAATGACAATGTCGTCACCGGCTCGGACGGCAGTCATCTGCCGACCGACTTCTTCGTATCCGCCGATTGTTGCGATTTCGATTTCCATGGTTTTGAGCACTGAAACCCCAGTGAGGGGAGTCGTGTCTGAAACAGCCGCGCGCTGGCGGCGGCGGCCGCGGCGTCTTACAGCCATCGGCCGCCGGCGCGTCAACGCCCGCGACGCTGCTCTTGGCAGGCCTACGTCCCGCGGTGTTAAAAACAGCGGGGATTGCCGCCCCGCCGCGCCGTCGGCCACAATCCCCATGAGGGAGGGTGTCGTGGTGGGTCGTATGTCCGACGCCACGTTCGAGGTTTACGAGGACGACGCCGGAGACTACCGCTGGCGGCTCGTGCACGACAACGGCAACGTCATCGCGGACTCCGGTGAGGGGTACGCCTCGAAGCAGAAGGCCAAACAGGGACTGCGCAGCGTCAAGGAGAACGCGCCGGACGCCGGCGTCGAGGAGGTCGCGGAGTAGCTACCCCTCGATTCGGGTACCGGCGTCCTCGCCGGCGAGGAACGCCGCGAGGTCGTCGGGACCGAACACGAACGCGGGCGCGCCGAGCGCGAGCAGCGCGCGGACCTTCGCCGCCATCCCGCCGGTCACGTCCGTCGCGTCGCTGCCGCCCAGCGCCGCCGCCACGTCCCCGTAGTCAGTAATCTCGGCGACGACCTCGCCGTCGCCGTCGAGGACGCCGGGGACCGTCGAGCAGACGCCGACGCGGTCGGCGCCCAACTCGCCGGCGACGTGCGTGACGAGTTCGTCGCCGCTGACGATTGTCGCGCCCGCCCCCACCCGCGTGAGCACGTCCCCGTGCAGCACCGGGACGAACCCCTCGTCGAGCATCGCTTCTAACTGCGTGGCCTCGAATCGCAGGTCGCCGTCGGCCGTCCGGTAGCCCGCCGAGAACGGGTGGACGGGGACCGCCGGGACGCCCGCGTCAGCGAGCGCGTCCACGACGGCCGCGTTCAGTTCCTCCATCGCGCCGGCCACGTCCCGGGCCGCGGCGGCGTCCCGTGACCCCTCGGTGCTGGAGATGCCGTGCTCAGCGGCGTGCGGGTGGCCGAAGCTCCCGCCGCCGTGGACGACCACGAGGTCCGAGACCGCGGCGTCCCCGAGCGCATCGGCCAGCGCTGTGAGGCGGTCGACCGCAACCGTCTCCGGCTGGTCTTTCTCGGTGACGACGCTGCCGCCGAGCTTCACGACGACGGTCATTCGACGCGCACGCCCTCCGTCGCCAGCTCCGCGCGGAACGCCTGCTCGCACTCGGGGGCCAGCGACAGCGCCGTCTCCACGCCGTCGCCGTCGTCGAGCGCGACGATGCAGCCGCCGCCGCCCGCTCCCGTGAGCTTCGCGCCGAGCGCGCCGCCGTCGCGGGCCGCCCACACGAGGTTGTCCAGCGACCGCGAGGAGACGCCCAGCGCCGACAGGAGGCCGTGGTTGAAGTCCATCAGGTCGCCGAGCGCGTCGAGGTCGCCGTCAGCGAGCGCGCGCTCGCCCTGCCGCACGAGGTCGCCGACGGCCTCCACGGTGTCCGCGGCGAAGTCGTACTCGTCACGGAGCTCCCGGACGCCCGCCACGAGTTCGCCCGTGTCGTGGCTCGCACCGTCGTAGCCGACGACGAACGGCAGGTCGGGCGCGTCGATCGCGCGGCAGTCGTCGCCCTCCACGCGCACCGCGCCGCCGGTCGCCGAGCAGAACGTGTCCGCGCGCGACGCTTGCCCGTCTTGGACCTCGTGCTCGACGCGGTACGCGCGCTCCGCGACTTCCTCGGCGTCGAGTTCGACGCCGAGTTCGCGCGTGGCGGCGTCGATGCCCGCGACGGCGACCGCCGCGCTCGACCCCAGTCCCGCGCCGAGCGGAATGTCGCTCTCGATCTCCACGTCGAAGCCCGCGCCCGGCCGGTCGGCCGCACTCCGCGCCTGCTCCAAGGACTCCTCGACGTACCCCATCGCCGCCTCGATGAGCGGCGTCGGCACGTCCACGTCGGGCTGCTCGTCGCCCCCGGAGCCGTACTCCACGGTGAACCCGTCCAGCGAGAGGTCGTCGGCGGACACCCGCACGCGGTCGTCGTCGCGCGCGGTCACGGTCACCCGCGCCCGGCGCTCGATGGCACAGGGCACCGCGGGCTCGCCGTAGACGACCGCGTGCTCGCCGAAGAGGTAGACCTTCCCCGGCGCGCTCGTTGTCGTGGTCATACCTCCCGATCGGAGCCACGCGGTTACAGAAGTTCCGGAACGCCCCCGCCGCAGGCTTTTGCGTGCGGGCGCCGAACCACCCGGTATGCGCCCCGTCATCGACCACGTGCCGTTCGCCGCCAGCGACCTCGACGCCCTCGTCGAGCGATTCGAAGCCGCCGGCTTCGACCCCACGTACGGCGGCAAGCATCCGGGCGCCGGCACGGAGATGGCGGCGGTCGTCCTCCCGGACGGCTCCTACCTCGAACTCGTCGGGCCGACGCGCGAGCGCCCCGACCGCTGGCCGTCGTACTTCGCGGCCGCCGACCCGTTCGCCGGCCCCTGCGACTGGTGCGTCGAGACCGGGAGCGTCCACGCCGAGTGCCAGCGCGTCATCGACCACGACGTCACAGTCCACGGACCGATTCACGGCCGCCGCGAGCGCCCCGACGGCACGCTCGTCGAGTGGGACCACGCCTTCCTCGGGGGCGACGACGCCCTCCTCCCGTTCGTCGTCAGCGACCGCACGCCCCGCGAGTACCGCGTCCCCGACAGCGACCTCTACGGCTCCCCGGTGTCGGGCATCTCGTGGGTCGTCCTCGCCACGGACGACCTCGCGGGCGCCGTCGAGCGCTTCCAGCGCCTCTACCGGCTCCCCGAGCCAGACTACGACTACGACGACGCGTACGGCGACCTCGCGCGCTTCCCCGGGCAAGACGTGGTCGTCTGCCAGCCAGCGAGCGGGCGCGTCCGGGAGCGCCTCGACCAGCTCGGCCCCGGCCCCGTCTCGGTGCTGTTGAGTGCGGACGTCGACGACGCGCGCCACCGCCACCCCCTCGACGGCGGCCGCGAGTGGTTCGGGCGGCGCGTGCGCTTCGTCGACGGCTTCGACCGCTCGCTCGGCGTCGTCTCGCTGTAGCCGTCGCTACTCGCTCTTCTGAAAAGTACGAAAGCGGAAGCCGAATTACAGGCCGTCCTCGAAGTCTTCGAGGGCGTACGTCGGCTCGGCACCGCGGCGGTCGAGCGTCTCGTTGGCGAGCAGCCAGTAGACCACCGACAGCGCGCGCCGCCCCTTGTTGTTCGTCGGGACGACGAGGTCGACGTTGCTCGTCTGGTTGTTCGAGTCGCACATCGCAATCACGGGGATGCCGACCGTGATGGCTTCCTTGACGGCCTGCGCGTCACCGATGGGGTCGGTGACGACGAGGACGTCCGGCTCGATGTAGCCGTCGTACTGCGGGTTCGTCAGCGTCCCCGGGATGAACCGCCCGGTGCGGGCGCGGGCGCCGACCGCTTCCGCGAACTTCTCCGCGGGGAAGCGACCGTACTGGCGCGACGACGTGACCAGAATCTGCTCGGGGTCGTAGTTCGCCAGGAAGTCGGCGGCCGTGCGGATGCGCTCGTCCGTCTTCGAGACGTCGAGCACGTAGAGGCCGTCCGTGCGGACGCGGTGGATGAACCGGTCCATGTCGTTGGTCTTCTGCTGGGTACCGATGTGGACACCGGCGCCGAGGTAGTCCTCGACGGGGATGAGCAGGTCGGCCTCCTCGTCGGACATGACGTCCTCGGTGGCCGCCGCTCCCGGCTCCTCTTCGGTGGGCTGTTCGTCTGTCTGGGCGTCGCTCTCGGCGGCCTCGGCGTCAGGCTCGGCTGCCTGCTCCGCGGCGTCCTCGAGGTCGGCCTCTGTGTCGGATTCGTTCTCGCTCATGCTTCGTCCGCGATGCGGATGAGTTCGTTCAGCTTGGCAGTTCGCTCGCCGCCGACCGTCCCCGTCTTGATGAACGGGGCGTCGGCCGCCACGGCGAGGTGTGCGATGGTCGTGTCCTCGGTCTCGCCGCTGCGGTGGGAGACCACTGCCTCGTAGCCGTTCCGGGTCGCCAGCTCGATGGCGTCGAACGCATCGGAGAGCGTCCCGATCTGGTTGGGCTTCACGAGGATGCTGTTGGCCGCGCCGACCTCGATGCCGTCGCGGAGCCGCTCGACGTTCGTCACGAAGAGGTCGTCCCCGCAGACGAGCGTGTCGTCGCCGACGCGCTCGGTCAGCGTGGCGAACGCCTCGAAGTCGTTCTCGTCGAGGGGGTCCTCGACGTACGCGAGGTCGTACTCCTCGACGAGGCCGACGACGTACTCGATCTGCTCCTCGGTGGAGCGGACCTCGTCGCCGTAGACGTACTCCTCGTCCTCGTACTGTTCGGCGGCCGCCATGTCGAGGCCGAACTGGACGTCGAAGCCGAACTCCTCGGCGACGTCGCCGGTGGCCTCGTCGACGATTTCGAACGCGGTGGCGTCGTCGATGGACGGCGCCCACGCGCCCTCGTCGCCCTTCGCGGCGGCCTCGCCGCGCTCTTCGAGGAGTTCGCCCACGCGCTCGTGGACGGCGGCGTTCGCGAACACCGCCTGCCGGACGCTCGGCGCGCCGACCGGCGCCGCGAGGAACTCCTGAATCGCGGTCGCGTCCGCGGCGTGCTCGCCGCCGCCGACGACGTTCCCGAGCGGCACCGGGAAGTTCCGACCGCGGAACGCGCCGCCGAGATGCTGGTATAGCGGCGCACCGAGTACGTCCGCGGCGGCCTTCGCGGCCGCCATGCTCGTGGCGACCGCGCTGTTCGCCCCGACGTCGGAGAAGTCCTCCGTGCCGTCGGCGGCGTGCAGCGCCGCGTCGACGCCGCGCTGGTCGCCCGCGAACTCGCGTCCCTCGAGGCGGGGCGCGACGCGTTCGCGCGCCGCCGCAATCGCCTCCTCGACGGGGAGTTCGACGGCCTCGTGCTCGCCCGTGCTGGCGCCCGACGGCGCCGCGGCACGGCCGAACCCGCCGTCCTCGGTCACGACTTCGGCCTCCACGGTCTTGTTGCCGCGGGAGTCCAGAATCGGCCGGAACCGGACGGACTCGATGCGCGTCATCTCAGTTGTCCCTCCGGACCGTGAACGGGAGCGCGTCCGCGTCGTACTCCTCGGCCGCGATGAGGATTGGCTCGGTCTGGTCGGTGTCGACCAGCACGGGCGCCCCGTACGACACCTGCAGGGCTCGCGCACCGATGATGCGGGCCTTCTCGTACCGATTGAAGTGTTGTGTGTCGCTCATTACTGGTAGGGCGAGACGACGTCCACGAGGTCCTGGTGGGAGACCATCATGCGCCGGCAGCAGTGCCGGTCCACGCCGAGGTCGTCCAGCACGTCAGCTGGGTCCTCGTCGCCGTCGTGGGTTTCGGCGCGCGCCTTGAACTCTTCCCAGTACTCGCCGACGACGTTACCGCACGTGAAACACCGGACTGGTACCATCATAATTTGGTCACCTCAGCGGTAGGACTTCTGGTAGCGGGCGCGGGCGCCGGGGCCGCCCCACTTCTTGGACTCGGACTGCCGGACGTCGTTGACCAGCAGACTGCGGTCGAACTCCCGGTAGGCGTCCCGGAGTTCGGCGTCGCCGTAGTGCTCGACCAGCCCGCGAGCGATGGCGGTGCGGACGGCGTCAGCCTGTCCCGCGAAGCCGCCACCCGAAACGTCGATGTCGACGTCGACGTCGTCTCGGAGGTCCTCGCCGGCGATGCGGAACGGCTCCAGCATCTTCAGGCGCGACATCTCCGGGTCGACGAGCTCGACGGGCGTGGAGTTGATTCGGACGCGACCCTCTCCGTCGCTGACCGTCGCGCGAGCGACGGCCGTCTTCTTCTTACCGGATGTGTTGGTTACCATGTGACGTTAGCACCTAGTTCCTTGGAGACGTCGCCGACGGTGACGAAGCGAATCGTCGAGAGTCGGTCCAGCGACGTTCCCTCGATGATTTCGCCGTCCTCGTCGAACGGGTTGCCGACGTACACGCGGACGTTCTCGAACGCCTCGCGGCCGTCCTGCTGCTTGTACGGCAGCATGCCGCGGATGGCGCGCTTGAACACGCCGTCCGGGCGCTTCGGGTAGTACGGACCGCTGTCGGAGCCCAGCTCCGCGCGCTTGTTGTACGTCTCGAAGATGTCCTCCTCGGTGCCGGTGATGACTGCCTGCTCGGCGTTGACGACAGCGACCGACTCGCCGTCGAGGGCGCGCTCGGCGACGTTGCTCGCCACGCGGCCCATGATGCAGTCCCGCGCGTCGACGACCACGTCGGCGTCGAACTCTGCGAGACTCATCGAATCACCCGCACGTCGGAGCCTTCGGGGTTCTGTTCGACTGCCTGTTCCAGATGGACGGCCTCGCCGTCGGCGTGCTCGATTTTCGTCTTCGCGCTGCCGGAGAAATCCACGGCAGCGACGGTGACGGACTTTCGAAGCGCGCCGGACCCCAGCACCTTGCCGGGGACGACGACGGTCTCGTCCTCGTTCGCGTAACGTTCGATGCGACTCAGGTTCACCTCGGCGTGCGTGCGGCGCGGCTTCTCCAGCCGACCCGCGACGTCGTGCCAGACGTCCGTGCCCGAATCTCGGGCGACGGACTTCAGTTCGGCGATGAGACTGCTGAGTCTCGGACTTGTCTTACTCATGCTCGTACTCCTGAAAGTTGTGAGAAGTCGAGTGCAGGGAGCAGGATTTGAACCTGCGAACCCCTACAGGACAGCGCCCTGAACGCTGCGCCTTTGACCTAACTTGGCTATCCCTGCACGGCCGCGATGGCGCTTCGCTTCTCCGTAGCTCCCGACCCTTTTTACCGATTTCGATTGCCGGACCCGAGACTCCCGGGGCAGGAGTGGGCGTCGGCGCGGTAGTGTGGGTCGGAGCGGTCATTGTGTTATAGTTGGACTGCCTGTTCGAGTTCGTCCGCGCGGTCGACCAGGGAGTCGACTGCTCGGAGAACCAGCTCTGTCACGGGCATCGAGCCGTCGGATTCGACGTGGAAGACGAACGCACCGGGGACGTCCTCGACTTCGAGCTCCTCGCCGGGGTACCGGTTCGTGAGGTCGTTGTCGAAGTCGTCGGTCGGCACGAGTTCGCCGTCCTCCTCGATGACGCCGCGGAGCATCTGCGGCTCCTCGTCGGCGTACTCGTCGCGTTCGCCGACGACGTTCACGCGCTGGAGGTGTCGGTAGCCGACCGCGACGCCGCCCTGGTGTTTGGCGTGGTCGCGGCCGTAGCCGAGTTCCGCGTCGGCCTCCAGTTCGAGACGCTGGTCGTCTTTGAGCTCGATGATGGGGATGTTCTCGTCGGCGGCCGCCACTTCGGGGTCCTGACAGACCAGGTCCCCGGAGTACGCCGTCCCCGGGCCCTCGACGTCGAGCGCGAGCGTGACCGTGTCACCCTCCGCGAAGTCCTCGGGCGTCGTCAACGGGACGAGGCCGAGGCGCAGCGCGAGCTGTTCGTCGAACATCACGCTGGAGTTCTCGACGAACCGAACGGTGTCGATGGACAGCGTCGGCACGTCGGCGATGATCGCGCGGCGGATGCCGTTGGCGAACGCCGGCGTGATGTTGCGGACGACGAACCGGGCTTCCCGTTCGTCGCGGTCGATGAATTCGACGTCGAAGTCCGTGCTCATTGCTTAGTACCCGCTGTTCTTCGGCGGACGCGTCCCGTCGTGGGGGACGGGCGTCACGTCCTCGATGCGGCCGATTTCGAGACCGGCGCGAGCGAGCGCTCGGATGGCGGCCTGCGCGCCCGGACCCGGGCTGCGCTGGAGGTTACCACCGGGGCCGCGCACGCGAACGTGCACCTTGTCGATGCCCTGGTCTAAGACGTCTTCGGCGAGCTGTTCGGCCATCTGCATCGCGGCGTACGGCGACGCCTCGTCGCGGTTCTGCTTGACCACCGTGCCGCCACTCGACTTTGCGAGCGTCTCGGCGCCCGTCTCGTCGGTCACGGTCATGATGGTGTTGTTGAACGAGGCGTGGATGTGCGCGATGCCCCATTTGGTGTCGTCAGCCATGATGTGTTACTCCTGTGCACCGGCGCGAGCCGGGTGCAGTTCGTCTGTGAGGTCGCTTCGTTCGTCGAACGCGATGGCGTCCTCCTCGGAGACGTCGACCTTGTAGGACGGCTCGGTGACGCGGCTCCCGTCGACCGTGATGTGGCCGTGGGAGATGAACTGTCGGGCCTGACCGACAGTGTTGGCGAGCCCCTCGCGGTAGACGACCGTCTGCAGGCGGCGTTCGAGGACGTCCGTCACGTCGAGCGACAGGACGTCGTCGAGACTCTCCTGCTCGGAGAGCACGCCGATGCGCTGCAGGCGCGAGACGAACTCGTCGCCGCTGACGGCCTCCGTGCGGCCGAGCAGGCGACGCGCCTCGCGGCGGAAGTTGCGAAGCTCGGACTGCGCGCGCCACAGCTCCTCTTTGTTCTTCAGGCCGTACCGGGAGACGAGGTCGCTCTCCTCGGAGATGCGTTCGCCCTGATACGGGTGATTCGGCGTCTCGTAGAACTTGGTGTTCTCACCGGGAAGCGCCATTATTCGTCCTCACCCGCTGCTTCTTCTGCCTGTTCTTCCTTGATAGCCTCGACGTTGACGCCGATGGTACCTTCCGTACGACCGGTGGACTTGGTGCGCTGACCGCGGACCTTCTGCCCGCGCTCGTGTCGGATGCCCTTGTAGGACCGAATCATCTGCATCCGGTTGATGTCCTGGTCGCGCGTCAGGTTGACGTCGTTGCCGGTGACGTGCTGGGTCTCGCCGGAGTAGAAGTCGTTCCGACGGTTCGCGAGCCACTCCGGAGCGTGGTCCGCGAACTCGTTGACGGCCGCCTTGATGTCGTCGATGACATCGTCTTCGAGGCGACCAATCGTCGCGGTGCGGTCGACTTCCGCGTTCTCCGCGACGACTCGCGCGACTCGTCGGCCGACGCCGTCGAGTTCCGCGAGCGCACGCTCGACGGTCTTGGTGCCGTCGAGGTCTGTCTGCCCGATGCGGACGAAGTACTGAATGTCCTCGTCCGCGTCTTGTTCTTCCGAACTCATGTTTTGATGTGTTGTGGAAAGGCGTCGTGGCGGGGATTTGAACCCCGGAGGCTTACGCCACAGAGTTAGCAACCCTGCGCCTTGACCAGGCTAGGCTACCACGACACGCTTTCGGGTGTATCTTCGCCCTCTCGGACTCGGGACCCGGCGCCCCTACAGTGACTGCGTTCGTGAGAAACCGCGGCCCGTACTTAAACATCACGAAAGGGCGCGGCGCCCGTACGCCAACCGTACGCACGCAACACCCGTCCGCGGTGGGTCAGTCGTCCCGCTCGGTGCCGCCGTCGGCGTACACTTCCACGTACTCGTCGTTGACCTCCCAGCCGCCGTTCCCGTCCTCGACCATGTACTCGCCGTAGTACGGCACGCGGTTCTCGACGGTCTCGCGGAACGCCTCCCGAATCTCGGCCTTCGTCATCTCCCCCATCGACCGCAGGTCGTCGTTTCGGTTCAGGCAGCCCTTCAGGTAGCCTTCGTGTGTCACGCGCACGCGGTGGCAGTTCGCGCAGAACTCCTCGTTGCCCACGGGGTCGACGATCTCCACCATCCCCCCGTTCACGTAGTACCGCCGCCGGTCGTGCATCTCGCGGTGCTCGACGCGGTCGGCGCGCTCTTCGAGCCAGTCGTGGACGTCGTCGATGTCCACCGCCCACTCCGGGTGGCCTGCGATTTCGGGCATGTACTCGATGAGCTGGAGCTGGAGCGCGTCGTTCTCCGCGACGTGGTCGACCATCTCGGGCACGTAGCCCGCGGTCTTCCGGAACACGACCATGTTCAGCTTCACCGGATCGAGGCCGGCGTCGACGGCCGCCCGCACGCCATCGAGGACCTGCTCGTAGGCGCCGCTCTTCGTGAGCGCCTTGAAGTCCTCGGCGTCCAGCGCGTCCTGCGAGACGTTCACGCGTTCGAGGCCCGCGTCGACGAGGTCCTCCGCGCGCCCGGGGAGGAACGTCCCGTTGGTCGTCATCGAGACCTCCATCGAATCGGGCGTCCGCCGGATAATCTCCTCGAGGTCGTCGCGGAGCATCGGCTCCCCGCCCGTGAGCTTCACCTTCTCGACGCCGAACTCCTCGACGACTTCGAGGAACCGGACCACGTCGTCGGCGCTCATCTCGTGGTCCCGCGGGTCCATCGGGCCGCGCGTGTCCCCCAACCCCTCGTTGTGACAGTAGACGCAGTCGAAGTTACAGCGGTCGGTCAGAGAGACCCGGACGCCGGAGACCTCGCGCCCGAACGAGTCCGAGAGCATGCCGATACATGGCACGTTCAGACGCTTAAACTCGTGGGTGTAAGCGGGGATTTCGTAACTTCTAGAGGTTACATCCGAGAGTGGATGTGTGTTTTCGGACGCACGTTCGTTCGACACAACCCTTATCGGCGCACCGCCTCCTACTCGCGGGCATGAACGAAGACGACGTGCTGGACCTCCTCCGCGACGTCGAGGACCCATCGCTCGACGACGACATCGTCTCCCTCGGCCTCGTCAACGACCTCGACGTCGACGGCGACAAAGTCACCATCTCGCTTGCGCTCGGCGCGCCCTACTCGCCGACCGAGACCGACATCGCCGGCCGCGTCCGCGAAGTCCTCGAAGACGCCGGCCTCGAAACCGACCTCACCGCCGCCATCCCCGACCGCAGCGACGGCGACGTTCTCCCCGGCGTCAAGAACGTCATCGCCGTCGCCTCCGGCAAGGGCGGCGTCGGCAAGTCCACGGTCGCGGTGAACCTCGCAGCAGGGCTCGCCGACCGCGGCGCCCGCGTCGGCCTCTTCGACGCCGACATCTACGGTCCAAACGTTCCCCGCATGGTCGACGCCGACGACCACCCCCGCGCCACGGAGAGCGACACCATCGTCCCGCCCGAGCGCCACGGCATGAAGCTCATGAGCATGGCGTTCATGGTCGGCGACGACGACCCCGTCATCTGGCGCGGCCCCATGGTCCACAAGGTCCTCACGCAGCTCGTCGAGGACGTCGAGTGGGGGAACCTCGACTACCTCGTCGTCGACCTCCCGCCGGGCACCGGCGACACCCAGCTCACCATGCTCCAGACGGTCCCGCTCACGGGCGCGGTCGTCGTCACTACTCCGCAGGACGTCGCCGTCGACGACGCGCGCAAGGGACTGCGCATGTTCGGCCGCCACGATACCACCGTCCTCGGCATCGCCGAGAACATGAGCGGCTTCGTCTGCCCCGACTGCGGCGGCACCCACGACATCTTCGGCAGCGGCGGCGGCCACGACTTCGCCGACGAGAACGAGCTCCCGTTCCTCGGCTCCATCCCCCTCGACCCCAGCGTCCGGGAGGGCGGCGACGAGGGCGCCCCAGTCGTTCTCGACGACGACAACCAGACCGGCGAAGCGCTCCGCGAGTTCGTCGCCGAAACCGCCGATATGGTCGGGCTCGTTCACCGACGCAACGCCAGCCGACCCGCAAAGCACTGACGCCCCATGTCTGAGTTCGACGACCCCGAGAAACGCAAAGTGCTCCGCGAAGTTGCCGACGAACTCCGCGAGGAAGACGGCGAGGAGGCCGAACGCGTCGCCGCCATCGTCCACCGCGTCAGCGACATCTACGACGAGAGCGAGGACGTCGACGCCCAGCACGTCTACCTCAACATGCGGAACATCCTGCAAATCTCCGAGCAGGGCGGCATCGAACGCTAATTCGACCGCCGCCACAGAGCCGCGCCGACCGCCACGAGGACGACGAGTACCGCGCCGGCGCGCCGCTCGAACGGCGACAGCGCTTCGTCGTCGACGTACCCCTCCCGGTACTGTCGCGCCGTCTCGTTACTGTAACTGCTGTCGACCGTACCGCCCGGGACCTGCTCGAAGTGGTCGTCCCACGCGTTCGCAGTCCCGTTTGGCTTCGCCATGAACTCCTTCTGGTCGAACTTTCCGTCCGACTGATTGATATCGTCGTAGACCATAACCTTGCCCGCGATTACGTCGCTCGGACTCTCGTTCAGCTCTAGCGTGTACTCACTCGAATTGCCGGGCTGTGGCGCTCCGATTTCGACTTCGCTGTGGGTCTCGAACGTCTCTGCTCGAACGTGGATGCCGTACGCCCGTTCGCCCGGGTTATGAACCGTCGCAACGACTTTCGGCGTTTTTTCACTTCGGGAAATATGTATATTTCTTATATATGGAGTCGGGACTCGGGGATTAGAGGAATTCAGTTGGTGAGTAAAACTATATACAAAATCACTCCCACCGGCATTTACACTAACTGTATGATTATCCCTAGTAGCACTAATATACTTAGTTACGTTCATCGACACAAACTTCGACTCATTCTCTTCTAACGTCGGCATTTCTGGGCTGAATCCAGTATGATCAACTTTGAATCCAAATGCGCTAGATACCTCACCGCTCCCTTGATTCTCAATATGAGCGCATAATGTTCCACTTTCTCTCTCAAATAATATTCTATATTCTATATTATATCCTACAGATGGATATTTTTCGACGACTACCTCTTCCACACCACCTTCGCATGGGGATTCAGGCTGTTGTACGGCAGTTGCCGTAGTTACTGGCATAGTAATGAGGGCTAGCAAAGCTACAACTATCAATACTCTCCGGTCAATCATATTTTTCACTCGCCATTTCTATCAATATCTCTTTAATTTTTCCTGCGCTATATCCTCCAGTTTCAGTATATCTTATTGTTCGGTATAATTTCTGACTCTCCATCTCTGGCAGTTGCTTCGTCTCCTCGCGTGTGACGTACTTCGTGATGGTAACGTTTGCCTGACCGATGGTCTTCGATACTGAGTCGCCTGCTGTCCGACTACTCTTCCTCACGGTTTTTGTGCCGGTTTGCTTCTTGAGAGTCCACTGCTTGCTCGGCTCTATTCCCGCGATTCGAACGTCGGCAGAGCGAGCTGCGCTCTCGGCTTGGAACTTACTCTGCACAGCTTTCCAGGACTGCCACTCGTAGGAGGCAGGGTCAAGAAGCGTCCGGTGCTCGGCCAAGTACACGCGTTGGCGCTCGGAGTGCTGGCGCTCGACCTCGAACTCATACTGCTGCTCGTACTCGGGCTCGCGGACAGTGACTCGCCGAAGGTCGCCGGTGTATTCGTGCGTGTGGCTACGCGGCCGAGTCGACCAGTACGTCCGGTCCACTGTGTAGGTGTGCGTGACTTCACGCGTCCGCGTTACCGTGTGTGTCTCCGTCGTCGTCACGGTAGTCTGGTACACTCGACAGCCGAACATCCCACACTTCTCTTGCATTTTGATCTCGCGCTCTCTCGTCGTGTACGTGTCCTCGTATGTCTCCGTGGTTTGGTACGTCTCCGTGGTCTCGTACTCGAACTGCTTCTCGGTTCGATACTCCCCTTCTCGTACGAGCTTCCGCCGGGTATTCCCAGTAAACGTGCCTGCCCCGCTCCGGCTAGAACGCCACTCCGTCTCGGTGGTAGTCCACGTCCGTGTCTCCGTCGTCGTTCCATTCGACGACCACCCGGGGTTCGATTCGAGGAAGAACTGTCTCCGCCCCCGCTCGTGAAACCGTTGCCTGTCGATGTCGTATTCGACTGGGTCGGTCTTCACGTACTTCTCGAGTTGGTACTCGTGGCCCGCGTCGTCGACCCCGCGCACTTCGTATCCGGCGTCGAGTAAGTCGTCGCGGACTTGTTCGTTCGCCGTCTGCTCGACAGTATACCGGAGGCGTTCGACTAAGTACGAAACCGACGTCGAGACGTCAGTTACCTCGCTGTACGTGGACTCATACACCCTGGGTTGGGGTACAGTGATATTGTACTCCATGTGCGGGTGCGCCGTGGGATACACTGAGACGTTGATCGCACCGTCGTAGAACGCCTTCGCCGGCACGGCTATCGTCCACGTATGCCATTGACCCAGACCTAAGGGGTCAGAGTCGTTGACTTCGCCCGGTTCCTGTTCGCTGACCATTCGATCGACTACGGAGCCATGTTCAGAACGCACTCGGAACGAGAGGTTCTCCTCGTAGGTAGGCTTCGTCAGGTAGTAGCGTTCGGAATCCACCGAGACAGTAACTGTCTCGTTCGGATAGAACGGGCCCTCTTCCTCGATCGTCGCCTCAGCGAGCTCCGGTGCGAACCAGTCCAACAGGTACGACGAGTTCGTGCGCTGGTCCTGCCCGTCTACCAGTTGTAGCCGCACGGCAGCAGTCGGGTCGAGTGTGATACTGGACTGTTCTGTGTCCGCGTTGGTCCCCGACCAGTGGTACTCTAGTTTGGTTCCATCCGGGTCGAACGATCTCCGCGCATCAAATACAATCCCCTCGAGACGAGTATACTCAGTCTGTGGTTCGATAGTCTCGATACGTATCTCCGGAGGAGATGGTGTGACCTGCATCACCCTACTTGTCTGGTTCTCATAATCATTTATTCTCCAATTTATCCTGGAACTCGCTCGTATAGGAGATAGTTCATCATTGTACCCAGATTTTTCCAAGATCAAAGTATCGTCTTTTGATTCGGTTTTATTTAACTCCGAATATTCCTCTACTCTCATCATACGTATAGCCGATCTAATGTACTCCGGATCGACCCCGTTCAAATCCACTTTCACGCGGTACGTCGCCGTGTACCGAGACTCGTCGATTCGGGGGTGGTACTGGTCGAGCGGTCCCTCTTGGACGAAGCCAGCCGATAGGACTTCGGGCGGCCCGGGTACCTCCACTGTTCGGATGGCGACATCGGTCTGACCGCGAGCGTCGCGGGCCCGAACGGTAATCGTGTGGTTTCCGGGGTCGAGCGATTCGAGGTGGGTCGTCGTGGCGAGGCTGTCTCCGTTCACGCGCCCGCCGAGCTTGTCCGTGGTGAGTGTCTCGACTGGGTCTCCGTCCACGTGGACGGACACCGTGTAGAGGTTCTCGTAGTCGTCGACGGCTTCGACGGTGACTGGGACGACGCTGCTGTCCTCGACCTCGACGGTCGTCAGTTCTGGTGCCGGGTCTGCCACGACAGTTCGGCTGCCGTTCGAGAACGTGGCGACGCCGGCGGGAGTTGCGGCGTAGAGGTCGTGGCGGCCCGCGGCGAACGTCCGCGAGGTTCTGGAGCCGGTTCCGACTCGTCGGCCGTCTTGGTGCCACGTGCCGGCGACGCCGTTCGTCAGTTCGTACTCCGCGGTGAGTTCGCCGTGTCCCGTCACGACCTGTGGACCGACGATGGTAGCATCGTTCGGACGCTCAGTCGGAACATCGTCTGTGGTCGTGTCGGTGGCTTCGACGACCGTCGTGAACGTGTCGGCGGTGTCTCGTTGACCGTCCGCGTCGACTGCGGTGACAGAGACCGTGTGCGTGCCGGCGGTCGGGAAACGAACGGTGCGCGTCGTGGTGTTGGCGTCTCCGGAGAGCCTCTCGGTTGCGACCGGCTCGCCGTCGACTCGCCAGCGGAGTCGGTCGAGCGGAGCGCTGCCGGCGCTGGCATCCGCGGTGAACCGTCCGGGTTCGCCTGTCGTGGTTTCCGTGGGACCGGCCAGCGACACCGTGGGCGGGTCACCGGACTCGACAGTGACGTAGAGCGTGTCGGTCGCAGTGGCGCCGTCGTCGTCGGTCACTTTGAGCGTGACGCGGTACGTGCCAGTCGCGTCGGGCCGGAAGCGCGTCTGCTGGCAGGTTCGGCACTGCGGGGACGTGGCGTTCGTCGCGTCGCCGGATTCGGCACTGATAGTCCACTGATAGCGTCGGATGGCCCCGTCGGGGTCGCGGGAGCCACCCCCATCTAAGTAGACTGTCGTCCCGCGCGTAACGTGCTGGTCGAGCCCCGCGTCGGCGAGCGGGGCGTCGTTCGATGCGGCGATGCCGGGTGTCGCCACGGCGGCGAGGACGAGCCACGCGGCGAACAAGTACGCTGCTCTCACACTACTCGAAATTGAACTTACTACCTGCTATATAAAATTTCAGAAGATAGCTCTAAAAATTATACTTGCGGACGTCGAGTTTCCGCAGGCGTCGCGAGCCGATTCTCTCGCCTGTACGGCATTCCTTAATCATCTTCTATTGTTAATGGATGGCAAACGATTTAGTGTGGGTGTGACGAACACCCTACTAACGGTCCGAGCACGGGCCAGAGGGTTACACTATGACTGATGACGAACTCATCTGGCGAGTGGCAGGGGGTTCCGGCGACGGAATCGACTCCACGAGTCAGAATTTCGCCAAGGCGTTGATGCGCTCCGGCCTCGACGTCTTCACGCATCGACACTACCCGTCCCGAATCCGCGGCGGCCACACGTACGTGGAGATTCGGGCGCGGGACGGCAACGTGACGTCGCGCGGCGACGGCTACAACTTCCTGCTCGCGCTCGGGGACTCGTTCGCCCGCAACCCCAGCGAGCACGCCGTTTACGGCGACGAGGAAGTGAAGCCGCTCTCCGAGAACCTCGACGACCTCCGCGAGGGCGGGGTCATCGTCTACGACGAGGGGCTCCTCGACGTAGAGGACGTCCCGAACTTCGAGGAGCGCGCCGAGGAGAACAACTGGCACGTCTACCCGCTGGACCTCCGCAGCCTCGCTAAAGAGCACGGCCGCGAAGTCATGCGCAACACCGCGGGCGTGGGCGCGACGGCCGCGCTCGTCGACATGGACCTCGAGCACATCGAGGACCTGATGTCGGACGCGATGGGCGGCGAGATTCTCGAACAGAACCTCGAAGTCCTGCACGACGCCTACGAGCAGGTCAACGGGATGGAGCAGTCCCACGACCTGACGGTGCCCGAGGGCGAACACGACGAGGAGCAGGTCCTCGTCTCCGGCAGCCACGGCATCGCGTACGCGGCCATCGACGCCGGGTGTCGGTTCATCTCCGGCTACCCGATGACGCCGTGGACGGACGTGTTCACCATCATGACGAACCTCCTGCCGGACATGGGCGGCATCTCCGAGCAGGTCGAGGACGAGATCGCGGCGGCGGCGCTCGCGGTCGGCGCGAGCCACTCCGGCGTGAAGGCGATGTCCGGGTCCTCCGGCGGCGGGTTCGCGCTGATGAGCGAACCGCTCGGCCTCGCGGAGATGACCGAGACGCCGCTGGTCCTCATCGAAGCGATGCGCGCGGGCCCCTCCACGGGGATGCCGACGAAGCCCGAGCAGGCCGACCTCGAACACATCCTGTACACGAGTCAGGGTGACAGCCACCGCGTCGCCTTCGGGCCGAGCGACCCCAAGGAGTGCTACGAGCAGACGCGCGCGGCGTTCGAAATCGCCTACGAGTACCAGATTCCGTCCATCGTGGTCTACGACCAGAAGCTCTCCGGCGAGTACCGGAACGTGGACGCGTCCTTCTTCGACCGCGACCCGGCGCCGGACCTCGGGAGCACGCTCACCGAGGCCGAGCTGGAGGACGCCCCCCACGACGAGACGGGGAAGTACGAGCGCTTCCAGCACGACGTCGAGGACGGGGTCAGCCCGCGCTCGATTCCCGGGCAGTCCGGGGGTCGCTTCCTCGCGACCGGCAACGAGCACTGGCCGACCGGCCACATCGCCGAGGACCCCGACAACCGCGTCGCGCAGGTCGAGCGCCGGCTCCAGAAGCTCGACGCCATCCGCGACGACCTCGACGACCGCGACCAACAGGTCGTCTACGGCGACGAGGACGCGGACTTCGGCCTCGTCGTCTGGGGGAGCCAGCAGGGCACCGTCGAGGAAGCCGTCGCGCGGCTCAACGACGACGGGAACAGCGTGAAGGCGCTGGGTGTCAGCGACCTCTCGCCGTTCCCGGCCGAGGAGGTGCGGGCGTTCGTCGAGAGCGTCGACGAAGCCATCGTCGTGGAGATGTCCTCGACGAAGCAGTTCCGCGGCCTCATCCAGAAGGAGGTCGGGGACTTCGGCGGCAAGCTCTCCAGTCTCCTGAAGTACAACGGCAACCCCTTCGAGCCCGCCGAAATCGTCGAAGCGGTCGAGCTCGAACAGAACGGCGGCGGGGAACCGACCGCGCAGACTACCCTCGAACCTGCGGCAGGTGACTAATCAATGAGCAAAGCGTTCAGCGCAATCGAAGAGGAACGGGAGGTCGAACGGGACGAGTTCACGCCGGGCATCGAGCCACAGCCGACGTGGTGTCCGGGCTGCGGTGACTTCGGCGTCTTGAAGGCGCTGAAGGGCGCGATGGCGGAGCTCGGCAAGGACCCCGAGGAGGTCCTGCTGTGCACCGGCATCGGCTGCTCGGGGAAGCTCAACAGCTACTTCGAGAGCTACGGCTTCCACACGATTCACGGTCGCTCCCTGCCCGTGGCCCGCGCCGCGAAGCTCGCCAACCACGACCTCGAGGTCGTGGCGGCGGGCGGCGACGGCGACGGCTACGGCATCGGCGGGAACCACTTCATGCACACCGCCCGGGAGAACCACGACATGACCTACATCGTGTTCAACAACGAGGTCTTCGGCCTCACGAAGGGCCAGACGTCGCCGACGTCGCCGAAGGGCCACAAGTCGAAGACCCAGCCTCACGGCTCCGCGAAGGACCCGATTCGGCCGCTCTCGATGAGCCTGTCGGCGGGCGCCTCCTACGTCGCCCGCACGGCGGCCGTGAACCCGAATCAGGCCCAAGAGATTATCGTGGAAGCCATCGAGCACGACGGCTTCTCCCACGTCGACTTCCTGACGCAGTGCCCGACGTGGAACAAGGACGCCAAGCAGTACGTCCCGTACGTCGACGTGCAGGACAGCGACGACTACGACTTCGACATCACCGACCGCCGCGAGGCGGCCGACCTGATGCACGAGACCGAGGACGCCCTCTACGACGGCACCGTCCTCACCGGTCGCTACTACAAGGACGAGAACCGCAACTCCTACCAGCAGGAGAAGCAGCAGCGCGGCGACATGCCCGAGGAGCCGCTCGCTGAGCGGTACTTCGACGACGACTACGAGTGGGAGCGCTCGTACGACGTCATCGACCGCCACAAGTAGCTCGGTCCCGGGTTCGTTTTTCTTTCGCACACCGCGGTAGCCGACGGTTCGGCCAGCGGTCGCGACGGTTCCGAGCGACCACGCCGTGACTTTCTCATTCGGAAGATATTTTTTCACAGCCACCAAAACGAGGGGTGTGAGCACCGAATCGACGGAAGACCGAATCCTCGCTGCGCTCGAGGAGGACGCGCAGGCGTCGTACGCCGACATCGCCGCCCGCGCGGACGTCTCGAAGCCGACGGTCCGGAAGTACATCGACAAACTCGAAGACGAAGGCGTCATCGTCGGCTACTCGGCGGACGTCGACCCGAAGAAGCTCTCCGGGCAGTCCATCGCGCTCGTGGGCGTCGACGTGGCCTCCGAGCGCTACGTGGAGGCGACGCGCGCCCTCAAGGAGTTGGACGCGGTCCACGCGCTGTACACGTCCAGCGGCGACCACATGCTGATGGCGGAAGTCCGGGCGGCTGACGGGGACGCCCTCGGCGAGGTCATCAGCGACGAGATTCTCGGCATCGACGGCGTCACTGCCGCCCACCCCTCGTTCCTGCAGGAGCGCCTCAAGTAGCCGCGGTCGCCGCTGGAGTTTTGCACGCGCCCCACCAATGGTGGGTATGGCGACCTTCGAGCGGGAGTTGCGGGTTCGCGCGCCGCTTGCCGACGTGTGGGCGTTCCACTCCACTACCGACGGCCTGCGGTCGTTGACGCCGGACTGGCTGAATCTGCGCATCGAGCGAATCGAGCGACCGACGGACGAACCCGAGGCGCACGTCCTCACGGCGGGCACGCGGATTCACGCGTCCGTGCGGCCGTTCGGCGTGGGCCCACGGCAGACGTGGGTTTCGCACATCACCGAACGCGAGGAGAGCGAGGAGAAGGCGTACTTCGTTGACGTGATGGAGGGGGGGCCGTTCTCGGAGTGGGAGCACACGCACCTGTTCTACGCGGACGGCGACGAGACGCTGATTCGGGACCACGTGGAGTACCGCGGGCCGGTCGGCGGCGTCGGCGACGGACTCGCGGAGCTGGGGCTCGCGCCGATGTTCTGGTACCGGCACCGCCGGACGAGCGCCATCCTCGACGGCCCCTGACTCGCGCCGACTGACGGTCAGTTCGGACAGCTCGCCGCGAGCGCAATCCCTTTTCGCGCGGCCGGCAACGTCCAGCCGTGAGCGCCGACGACCCCGTAGTGCCGCCGATGGCGGCCGTCGCCGTCGCCGTCGTCGCGGTGAGCACGAGCGCCGTCCTCGTGGAACTCAGTGACGCGCCGCGCGTGCTGAAGGCGGGCTACCGGGTGCTGTTCACCGCGGCGTTCGTCGCGCCGTTCGCGTTCCGCCAGCGCCGCGAGTTCAGAGCGGTCGCGGGCACGGACTGGCTGGTCGTCGGCGTCGCTGGCGTGCTGTTGGCGGTGCACTTCGCGTCGTGGTTCGCGTCCATCGAGTTCACGAGCATCGCGGCGTCGACGACGCTCGTGCAGACCCAGCCGGCGTTCGTCGCGGCGGGCGCGTGGCTGCTGCTCGACGAGCGCGTCGGCGCGCGCATCGTCGGCGGCATCCTCGTCGCCATCGCGGGCTCCGTGCTGTTGTCCGCCGGGGAGTTTCTCGGCGGCGGCACGGTCGGCGCGGCGCCGACACTGGGGAACACGCTCGCGGTCGTCGGCGCGGTCGCGGGCGCGGGCTACGTGCTCGCCGGCCGGTCGGTCCGCCAGCGGCTCTCGCTGGCGCCGTACGTGTTCGCCGTCTACGGCGTCTGCACGGTCGTCCTGTTCGCGGTCGCGGTCGCGCTCGGCCTGCCGCTCGTGGACTACCCGCCCCACGAGTGGCTGTTGTTCGTCGGGATGGCGGTCGGCCCGGGGCTGTTCGGGCACACGGTCGTCAACTGGGCGTTGAAGTACGTCGAGTCCAGCGTCGTGAGTGTCTCGCTGCTCGGCGAGCCGGTGGGGAGCACGCTGCTCGCGCTCGCGGTGTTCGGGCAGGTCCCGGGCGCGTTCACCGTCGCGGGCGGGTGCGTCGTCCTCCTCGGTATCGCAATCACGACGACCGCCCGGGCCGCGTGAGATTCCACGGACGCGCCGCTGCTCGGCCGCGAGGGCTGCTTCGCCGCGTGTTTTATACGCCGGGACCGCGACGTACCGCGTACGTAGCGATGGCTGACGACGCTCCCCCGTTGCCCGACATCGTCGACGGCGTCGACGAGCGCTCGGTCACGCTGACGCTGTACAACGCCGACGTTCCGCAAACCGTGCTGCGGGACATCCAGTCGTACTTCGACGTGCAGACGGTGGACCTCCGGCGCGCCGCGACCGACGACGGCGTCCCGCGGAACTTCGTCGTGCTCCACGACGACGAGACGTTCCTGTCGGCGGCGTCGCTGTCGTCCGTCTACCGCGCGGTTCGACCGGATTCGCCGCTCATCGACGCCGACGCGCCCGCCGACATCGACTACCCGGAGCTGTTCCGCCACATCGACCAGACGGTGTTCACCGACTACGGCCGCGACCGGATGGTCGTCGCCTCCCGGGAAATCGAGTCCAGCGCTCACCAGATGGGGGGCGTGCTCCACGCGGGGTTCCAGCGGCTGTCGAATCTCCGCCCCCAGTACCGGCTCTACGAGCGGCTCGCGGCCGCGGGCGTCGAGACCCACATCTACGGGCGCCCGAACTGGACGGTGCCGACCGACGCGCACGCGATTCACGCCTACGAGGACCCCGAGATTGCGGACACGTGGTTCGTCGTGCTGGACGCCGACGAGGACGACGACAAGCGCGCGCTGCTCGCCGAGGAGCGCGAAGACAACCAGTTCTACGGGTTCTGGACGTTCGACGCCGACATCGTGGACACGATTCTCGCCCGCCTCCGGGAGTTCCCGGAGACCGGGCCGGTGTAATCAGTCCTCGACCAGTTCGAAGGCCTCCCGCCACTCGTCGGGCACGGGCTGGCTCTCTCCTGTCTCCGGGTCGAGCGCGACCTGCACGGATTCGCCCTCGACGGCGACCTGTTCGCCGTCCCGGACCTCGTAGGCCATCGTGAAACTCGACCCGCCGACGTCCGTGACGCCGACCGCGACCTCGACCGCGTCGGCGTACTCGACGGTCCGCCGGAAGTCCACGTCGAGGTGCGCGACGACCATCGAGATGTCGCCCATCGAGAGTCCGGCGTACTCAGAGAGGTACGCGACCCGGGCTTCCTCCATGTACGTCACGTAGACCGCGTTGTTGACGTGGCCGAGCGTGTCGTGGTCTTGGTAGCGCACGTCGACGGTGGTCGAAAACGGGAACTCGGTCATCGTCGGGAGTGGACCGCCCGCCCGCTTAATGGCCGGGGTTGGGGCAGACGAGTCAGGCCTGTTCGCTGCCAGACTCGGTGACGCGGACGCCCTTCGCGGCGAGGTGGCGCATCCGGCTGCGCGCGTCGTCTTCCTCCTCGGTGCCGCGGGTCGCCAGCACGAACAGAAGCGACTGGCCGCCCGGGCGCATCGTGCGACCGGCGCGCTGGGCGCCCTGCCGGCGACTCCCGCCGAGCCCGGAGGCGACGATTGCGAGTTCGGCGTCCGGCAGGTCGATGCCCTCGTCGCCGATGCGCGAGACGACGAGCGTATCCAGCGCACCCGTGCGGAACCGGTCGAACAGCGCCTCGCGCTCGGCGTGGCGGGTCTCCCCGTTGACGAACGGCGCGTCGATGGCCTCGGCGAGCCGCTCGCCCTGTTCGAGGTAGTCAACGAACACGAGCGCCTGCTTGTCGCCGTGCTGGCGCAGCAAGTGGCCGACTTCGTCGTCTTTCGCGGGGTTCTCGGCGGCGAGCCGACGGCGCGTGTGCCCGCTCTCGGCGGCGTACTCGTAGCGCGCGTCGTCGTCGCGCCACGGCACGTACCGAATCTCGACGGTGGGCTCGGCGACGTAGCCCGCGTCGAAGAGGGCGTCCCAGTCCGTGCCGATGGGCGGCCCGACGAGCGTGTAGATGTCCTCCTCCTTGTCGTCCTCGCGGACGGGCGTCGCGGTGAGCCCGAGTCGGTGCTTGCTCTGGAGGTCCGCGGAGCGCCGCGCCACCTCCGCGGGGATGTGGTGGACCTCGTCGTAGACGACCAGCCCCCACTCGCGGTCGTCGAAGACGTGACGGTGGCGGTCCATCCCCGCCGTCTGGTAGGTGGCGATGGTGACCGGCCGCACCTGCTTGGTGCCGCCGTGGTACTCCCCGATCTGGTCGCGTTCGAGGCTGGTGTGCGCGAGCAGTTCATCGCGCCACTGCGCGGCGAGCTCGCGGCTCGGCACCAGAATCAGCGTCTCGCCGCCGACGGCCTCCAGTACGCCCATCGCGGCGACGGTCTTCCCAGAGCCCGGCGGCCCGACGAGCACGCCCGAACTCGCGTCCACGAAGCGCGCCACCCAGTCCTGCTGGTAGTCCCGCAGTTTGAGGTCGAGGTCGACGTGCAGCGGCTCCCCGGTTTCGAGGTCGCGGTCGTCTTGGACGGGATAGCCGGCCTCGTAGAGCGTGCGCTTGAGCTCCGCGAGCTTCCCCTCCGCGACCCACGCCTCCGTGTCGGAGATGGGCGCGCGAATCACGGCGTCGGCGAGGTGCTGGTCGGCGACGTTCCCGAGCAGGCTCTCGGTCTTCGCTTCGAGGACGACGTAGCCGTCCTCGTGGGTGACCAGCCGGAACCGGGTCGCCCGAGTCCACTGCTCCTCCACCCAGTCCTTGAGCCCCGGGCAGTCCCGCGGGAGCACGCGGTCCATCGCGTCGAGGAGGTCGTCGAGGCTGTCGAACGGCGCCGCCCACACGTCCTCCTCGCGGACGACGTACCGGTAGCTCCCCGAGCGCGTCGTGTCCGCGAGGTGCGCGAACCGCGACAGCTGCGCGCGCGTGAACTGCGCGGGCTGGTCGACGACGATCTCCCGGCGGTCCGGGAACGGTACGACTCGCTCGCGGTCGGTGAGCTCCAGCCAGTCCCGCGGATACCACACCACGGGGTCGTTCTCCACGTCCGCGCGCTCCACGTCGCCGGACTCCGCGAGCTCCGCGAGCGCGTCCGCGGCCTCGGCCTGCGTGCAGTCGAGCTCGCGGGCGACCTGCGCGGCGGTCGCCACCGGCCGCCCCGCGGCTTCGAGGGCGTCGTGGAACGCCTCCTTGGAGATGTCAGTCACTACCCGGCGTAGGGCGCGCGGGGAAAAACGGGTTTCGGGTCGAGCTATCGCAGTCACCCGGGAGGGCTCTCCTGCTCGGTGGACTCGAACGCGTTCAGTTGGCTGTGTCGCAAGCGACAGCGGTCGCTGTCGAACAGCCAGAAAATTCTAGAAGTGGGGTTCGGAGCGCTAGTCGTCGGCCGAGGCCGCGCCGCTCGCGGAGACGCCCGTGCCGGGCCCGAGGTCGATGCCGAGTTCGTCGAGCTTCTCGTCGGGGACGACGCCGTCGACCCAGCCGCGGTCGCGGTAATACTCGTCTTTCATCTGGTCGAGCTCGCAGAGCTCGCCCTCGATGCCGCCGCCCGCGGGCACCGCGTCCTCGGCGCCCTCCACGAAGCGGTCCGGGAGCGTGTCGTCGTCGCCGTCGAACCCGGCGAGGTTGTTGTAGTAGCGTTCGAGGTTGTAGACGCGCTCGCCGACCTCCAACAGCTCCTCCTCGCCGACGTCGCGGCCGGTCATGCCGTTGTACTGGGCGATGTACTCCTCGACGCCCTCCGCGAACGCGTTGAACTTGCAGATGTCGAACGAGTCCGAGATGGCGTGGAGGTCTTGGAAGGTGGCGGTGAGTTCGCCCTTCCCCTCCCAGTCGGTGGGGTCGACCTTCTCCGGGACGCCGAGAATCTCGGCGGCGGGCGTGTACCCGCGGAGGTGGCAGCCGCCGCGGTTCGAGGTCGCGTACCCGATGCCCATGCCCTTCAGGCCGCGCGGGTCGTAGGCCGCGATGGACTGGCCCTTCACGTCGAGGCGGCAGTCGTGGGCGTCGAGCGCCTCGGCGGCGCGCCGCTGGCCTTCCGCGAGGATGTTCGCGAGCTCGCCCTCGCGCTCGCCGATCTTCTCGATCATCTCGGTCATCGCGTCGAGGTCGCCCCAGTCGATGCCCTCGCCGTCGATGTAGCCCTTCTCGGTGGCTTCCATGGCGAACGCGAGGAGGTTCCCGGTCTCGATGCTGTCGATGCCGATGTCGTTGCACCGGTCCATCATCACGGCGACCATGTCGCGGTCGTCGTTCATCGAGTTCGGGCCCAGCGCCCACGCGGGCTCGTACTCGTAGGACTCCATGCGGACGTTGAGGTCCTCGCCCTTGTGGTTGACGTCGACCTCGACTTCCTTCTTACAGGCGACCGGGCAGGAGTGACACGTCGGGTCGTCCACGAGGATGTTCTCCTCGACGTTCTCCCCGGAGACCTTCTCGGAGTCGATGTTCGGCTCGTCGGGCTCCCCCTCGGCCTCGGTGGTCGTGGACGTGAACCGGCCGTTGCGGGTGGGCAGGCCCTCCATCTCCTCGGTGAGGTTCATGAGGACGTTCGTCCCGTAGACGGAGAGGCCGCCCTCGTTGGGAGCGGTGACGTCGGACTCCTGAATTGCCTGCATCGCGGCCTTGTGGCCCTCCATGAACGTCTCGCGGTCGGCAGGCTTGGGCATCTCGGTGCCGGACTTGACGACGACCGCCTTGAGGTTCTTCGAGCCCATGACGGCGCCGGTGCCGCCGCGGCCCGAGGCGCGGTCGTCCTCGTTGATGATGCAGCCGTAGCGGACCTCCTTCTCGCCGCCCGGCCCGATGGCCATCGCGGAGAGGTTCTTCCCGTACGCGCCCTCGACTTCCTCTTCGAGGTCGTCGAGCGTGCCGTGGATGCCCTGCCCCCAGAGGTGGCTGGCGTCGCGGAGTTCGAGTTCGCCGTCCTCGACGACCGCGTAGACGGGGTCCTCGGCCTTCCCTTCGAACAGCAGGCCGTCGAAGCCAGCCCACTTGAGGCGCGCGCCGCTCCACCCGCCGTGGTGGGAGTCGGTCACGGTGCCCGTCAGCGGGGACTTCGTGACGACCGCGATGCGGCCGCTCATCGGGGTCTGGGTGCCCGTCAGCGGTCCGGTCATGAACGCCAGCAGGTTCTCCTCGGAGAGCGGCTCGACCTCGGGGCCGTTCTCGAAGACGTACTTCACGCCGAGGCCGCGCCCGCCGATGTAGTTGCGGGCGTCCGCTTCGTCGATGCTCTCGTACTCGACGTCGCCCGCGCTGAGGTCGATTCGCGCGAGGTTGTCTTGGTACCCACCTAGGTCGGTCATAGTTAGTGCTCTATCGTTACATACGGTCCGCGACGGCATAGTGATTCCCACGCGAAAGTAACCGATACCAGTTACACTTGTCGCGGCGGGGCCGCCGCCGTCCCCGACTCTCGGTCCCGGCAGTCGTCGGACCCAACGGGGGATTTATGCCCGTCGGTGCGCCACCACGAACCATGGAAACGGTGTCACTCGGCGTCCCGGAACCGATTCTCGACTCGCTCCCCGCCGACAGCGAGGACACGGCCAAGGACATGCAGCAGGCCGCCGCGGGCTGGGAGCGCCGCATCAACGACGCGATCGAGGCCGCCGACTCCGACGAGGAGGCGGTGTCGTACGTCGTCGACGCCGTCGAGCGACTGGAGTCGCGGCTGGAGCGCTTCGACGAGTTCGTCCCGGAGCTTCGCGCGTGGGGCCAGTCCCCGATTTACGCCATCTCGTGGCGGAACCTCTACGCGGAGCTGGTCGCGCAGCTGTACGACCACGAGGAACTCGGCGCGGCGCTGGACCGCGAGCGCAACCAGCGCCTCGTCGAGGACGGCATCAGGTTCGGGAACGCATGAACGTCGAACTGCGCTTCTTCGCGACGTTCCGGCAGGCCGTCGGCACGAAGGTCGTCGACCGCGAGTACGACGAGGGGACGACCGTCGGGGAGGTGCTCCGCGAGCTCGAAGCCGAGTACGAGGGGCTCGACGGCCAGCTCGTCGAGAACGACGACCTCCGGCCGCACATCAACGTCCTCAAGAGCGGCCGCGAGGTCCTCCACCTCGACGGGATGGAGACCGTATTGGAGGACGGCGACCAGCTGAGCATCTTCCCGCCGGTGGCGGGCGGGCGCCGATGAGACGCGAGAAGGAGTTCCGCGGCATCTCGGTGCGGCTCGCGCGCAACTATCTGGAGAGCCTCGGCGGCACGATCGTCGACGACCACACCGTCGAGGGCGACGGCTGGCGCGCGGACCTCTCGGCGGAGAAGGTCGCCATCGGGCCGTCGCTGGAACTCACGGAGGTCACGGTCGCGTTCACGGCCGAGGAGTCGTTCGGCGAGGACGCCTTCGACACGCTCGTGGAGGACTTCCGGCGGAAGGCGATGCGTGCGGGCGGCTAGCGCTGGACGGTTTCGAGGCTGTCGAGGAGCCGCTCGGAGAACTCGACTTCGGTGAGGTCGCCGTCGGCGAGCGCGACGAACCACGACCGCTCGGCGCGCCAGCTTCCGAGGGGGTCGTCGTTGAGGTCAGTGACCGTCGCTTCGACGCTGCGCACCGGCCAGTCCCGCCGGTCGAACAGTTTTCGGAAGTCGTTGACCACGTCCCCGACCTGCTGGTGGGGGATTTCGCCGTTCGCGTCGGCGGCCGCCGACTGGTAGGTGACGTGGTAGGCGTCGTCGTCGACGGCGGCCTCGCGGAGGTAGCAGCCGTGGTTCGTGAGCCGGGATTCGAGCGCGAACTCGCGGTCCTCGTCCATCAGTCGTGTCGTCGCCCGCGAGCCGCATAGGCGTTTCAGTCCCGGAACGGCGAACACGTTCGGGGCGTGGCTTACCGGGCGGCGGCGCCAACCCAACGGTATGAGCGTCCAGCAGAGCGACCACACCGAATCCGCGACCCAGACCACAGTGGAGGTCGGCGCGACCGGGCACGTCCGCCGCGAACTCGGCACCCACGACATGGAGTTCACCTTCGAGGGCGACACGCTCGGGGAGTTCCTCGACGCGTTCTTCGAGGAGTACGGCCTCGCAGAGATGCTGCTCGCGGAGAGCGAGGAGGAGGAGACGGCCGCGACGTGGGCGAACTACCCCGGCGACCCGCCGGGGCGCTGGGAGCGCAACCCCGAGGGCGAGCGCACCCGGGCGTACGCTCGCGTGCTCGTGAACGGCCGGTTCAACGAACTGCTCGACGGGTTCGCCACCGAACTGGAGGACGGCGACCGCGTCGCGCTCACGTACCCGTTCTCGTACTGCTTCTAGTCCTCGGGGTCGAAGTCCAGCGCGGCGGAGTTGATGCAGAACCGCTCGCCGGTCGGCTCGGGGCCGTCCTCGAAGACGTGCCCGAGGTGGCCGCCGCAGGTCGCGCAGACGACCTCCGTGCGCACCATGCCGTTGCTGTGGTCGGGGCGGCGCTCGACGGCGTCGCTGTCGGCGGCGTCCCAGAAGCTCGGCCACCCGCAGTGCGCGTCGAACTTCGTGTCCGCGTCGAACAAGACCTCGCCGCAGCCCGCACACCGGTACGTGCCGTCCTCGTCGCGGTCGACGTGCTCGCCGGAGTACGGGCGCTCGGTGCCGGCCTCGCGCAGAATCTCGTACTCTTCGTCGCTGAGTTGCTCGCGCCACTCGGCGTCGCTGTCCGGGAGGTCTCGGGCCTCGGCGTCGGGGCTGTCGCTCATAGAACCGAGTAAGCGCCGACGGCGGGTAAGCGTACAGGTCGCGGTTACAGCCCGCCGACGATGTCGGCGGCGTGTTCGAGTTCGTCCTCGTTGACGGTGTGGCCCATTCCCTCGTAGATGCGCTCGGTCACGTCCGCGTCCATCGTCTCGAAGGCGTCGCGGGTCTCGTGGACGCGTTCTTCCGGGATGTGGGGGTCGCGGTCGCTGCACCCGAGGAAGACCGGAGTGCCCGCGAGGTCGCCGTCGTAGTCGTAGGTCGTTCCCTCCGGGCCGTGGAGGCCGCCGGAGAACGCCACGAAGCCGCCGTACTCCCGGGGGTTGCGCGCGAGGAACTCACTGCCGAGGCACGCGCCCTGCGAGAACCCGAGGAACGCGACGTTCTCGGCGGGGACGTGCTCGGTGACGTTCTCGAACACGTCGGCGACGAGAGCGAGCGCGGAGCTGAACCACGGCTCGTTCTCCTCGGTGGGTTCGAGGAAGCTGTTCGGGTACCACGTCGCCCGGGCGGCCTGCGGCGCGACGAACGCGGTGCCCTCGCTGGGGAGGTCGTCGGCGAACCCGAGCATGCCCTGCGCTCGCGCGCCCCGGCCGTGGAGCAGGACGACGGCGCTGTCGGCGTCTTCGAGGTCGGGGCCGCGGGACTCGACGGGCTGTCCGGCGTGGGGGTCGGCGTCAGTCATGCCCGCGACTAGGCCGGCCACACGTAAACCGTTGAGCTAACCCCGGGGCCAGCCGGTGACGGCGGCGTCACCCAAGCAGTGTCACTCTGACACCTGATTCCAGTCGGAACCACTATGGGCGCCCGCTCCCTACGAGCGGGCATGGCAGACGAGCGATACAGCGAGGAGGCCTGCAGCGTCATCGACTCGCTGGAGCAGATCGGCTCCCAGTGGCGGCTCATCGTGCTCCACGACCTCCAAGACGGCGAGAAGCGGTTCAACGAGCTCAAGCGCTCGACGGACGCCAGCTCGCGCACGCTCTCGCGCGTGCTCGACGACCTCCAAGAGATGGGGTTCGTCAACCGCCGCCTCGAAGAGGAGTCCCCCGTGGCGACGTACTACTCGCTGACCGCGAAAGGCGAGTCGCTGTTCCCGGTGTTCGACGCCATCGAGCAGTGGGCCGAGGAGTGGCTCGGCGACGACGCGGACAGCGTCGAGGCGGCCGCGACGCTGGCGGACACGTAAACTAGCTTTTTCGCTGGCTTTCGCGGTGAGTAGACGCGCCCGCCCCGTCAGTCGCTGGGCTTCGGCGCGCCCGGTCCGGTGATGTCGAACTCCGAGAGCGCGTACACGAGGCCGCCGAGTAGGACCGCGCCGGCCGGCAGCAGGAGGTACGGCGTCACGGAGAGGTACCCCCAGACGAGGAACATCGCGGCGGCGACCGCGAACACCGTCGCGGCGTAGTATATCTGGGTGCGGACGTGGTCGATGTGGTCGGCGCCCGTGAACGTCGAGGACAGCACCGTCGTGTCGCTAATCGGGGAGCAGTGGTCGCCGAAGATGGCGCCCGAGAACACCGCGCCGATGACCGGGCCGAGAGCGCCCATCCCGGAGACTTCGACCGCCAGCGGCACCGCGATGGGCGTGATGATGCTCATCGTCCCCCACGAGGTGCCGGTGGTGAACGACGTGAAGCCGGCGGCGACGGCGACCACGACCAACAGCAGGCCGGGCGTGACGAAGCCGGCGGCGGCGTCGGTGACGTACTGGCCGGTGCCCAGTTCCGTCGTCACGGTGCCGATGGACCACGCGAGCACGAGAATCGTGTTCGCGGTCATCATGATTTTCATGCCGTCGACGAACGTCTCGACGCTCTCGCCGAACGAGAGGATGCCGTGCCGGAGCCCGAAGTACCCCGCCGAGAGGACCATCCCCGCGGCGCCCCAGACCAGCGACAGCGCCCAGTTCGCGGCGCCGAGCACGCCCACGAGGTCGCTGCCGGACCGGCCGGTCCAGTAGACGCCGACGAGCGTGACCGCGACGAGCACGACGATGGGGACGACGAACGACCGCACCATCGGCTTCGTCGTCTCGGGGTCGCCGAGGTCGCCCTCGATGTTCTGCATCGGCTGGGCGTCGTCGCGCAACACTTTCCCCGTGGAACTCGCGCGCTCCTCGGCGGCCTTCATCTCGCCGAAGTCCCGCCCCGTGACGACGACGATGCCGACCATCAGGACGGCCAGCAGGCAGTAGAAGTTGAACGGAATCGAGCGCAGGAACGTCAGAAACGCCGCTGGCGCCGTCTCCGTGATGCCGGCGGCGCTGTACCCCTCCTCGATCATCGACACTTGGAACGCAATCCAGTCAGAGAACAGGAACGTCGACACCGGCGCGGCCGTCGAGTCGACGATGTAGGAGAGCTTCTCCCGGCTGATGTCGTGGCTGTCGGTGACGTCGCGCATCGCCGTGCCGACGATGGCGGTGTTCGCGTAGTCGTTGAAGAACACGAGGACGCCGAGCAGCCACGCGGCGACGCCGGCCTGCCGTCGGCTCCGGAGCCGCGAGGTGGCCCAGTCGCGGACGGCAAAGGACCCGCCGAGCCGCCAGATGAACCCGACGCCGGCGCCCAGCAGGAACGTGAACACGAGGATGGACACGTGGAACTCCGTCGCGATGGACGCGATTATCCAGTCGAACGTCGTTCCGAGGCCGTGCCCGCCCGTGTAGATTATCGCGCCCGCCCACACCCCGACGAGCAGTCCCGGTATCGCGCGCCGCGAGACGATGGCGGCGACGATGGCCAGCACCGGCGGCACCACCGAGAGTGCGCCATACGTTGCCATGGCCGCCCCTTCGACAGATGCCGCCGTGAACGTTTCGGTGGTCGCCCCTGCCAGCGCTCGGTCCCGTCGCGGCGTTCACGCCACCCGCCCCGCAGAACGACGACGAACGCGACGCTCTGTCCGGGGCGTCAGTCGATGCCGTGGGCGTCGTACCGGCGGCGCGCCGGATGAACCATCCCCGGGTGCGGAGTGAAAGTGAAAATTCCGCGGGAAGCTCGCGAAAGCGGTGAATTGAGGGTTCCACGGCGTCGATGGTCCTCGACAGTGATTCGGCGCGTTCGCTTCACTTTCACTCGCTGGCCGCCGCATATGGGACGGTGCGAACCGGCAGACCTTACGGCGCTCGCGGGATAGGACGCCCATGACCGCGTTCGACGACCTCCCCGAGGGCTGGCGGGTGTGGAACGACGGCGAGGACGGCGCGATTCTCGTCTACCGGCCGGACGTCTTCGACACCCAGCAGTTCCCCGCGCCCTGCCTCCCGACGGTTCGCGTGGCGCGGCGCCCGCCCACCGAGCGCAAGCGCCGCTCGCACTCCGCCCCCGACAGCTGGTTCGTCTCCCTCCGCCTCGAACCCGAAGTCCGGGTCAAAGACGCCGACGCGAGCTTCGACAGCCGGGACGCCGCCGACGCCGCCGCCGTCGACCTCGCCGCGCGCTTCCACGCGGGCGACGTGGACTACCGCGGCGCCTACCAGATTCCCCGCGACGACTACCTCGACGAACTCGACGACCTCACGGGGTAGCGCTCCACTCCCGGACGCGCTCGGTAGCGAGGTCGACGGCTTTCTACACGCGCAGGATGTCCGTGTCGACGACGAAGTCGGTGTCCGGCCGGTCGAACTCGTCGTAGACCACTTGCAACCCGCGCTCGGCGATGCCGTCCCGCTCGCGGTTCCGCCGGACGCACGTCTCCCGGTCGGCAGTCACCAGAATCACGGACACGTCCGGAAATTCTCTGATTCGCTCCTGCCACGCCCGCTCGTAGAACGTCCCGTCGAGCAGCCAGTTCTCGCCCGGAGATTCGGCGACGCGCTCGAACAGCCGCTCGTAGCGCGGCGACGACAGGTCGTCCGTGTGTACCGCGCGGAACTCCCGGCCGTCGGCGTCGAAGCGGCGCTGGAGCCCCAGCGCCAGCGTCGTCTTCCCCGCCGCGGGCGGCCCGCACACGACCACGATCACGGCTAGCCTGACGGCGGTCCGCTGGGTAGGTGTTCGGGTCGTGTCCCCCATTCGTACGAGCAGGGGCTTTCGAGGTGTTCGTGGCCGTCGCTGTCTCGGGGAGCAGCGTCGACCGTTCCAGTTCGTCCCGCTGGCGGGAGGCTTAACCACGCGCGAGCCGAATCCCCGTCCATGTCTATCACGCTGCTCGGGTCGCGGCTCGCGGAGCCGGGCGCCGAGTTCGTCTACCGCGGGGAGGCCTCGGCCTGCGAGGGCTGTCCGTACCGCAAGCAGTGTCTCACGCTGGAGGAGGGCGTCCGCTACGAGGTCAGCGAGGTCCGGGAGGGCGGCCAAGTGCTGGACTGTGCGGTCCACGACGAGGGCGTGGTCGCGGTGGACGTGGAACCGGCGTCCGTGAAGGCGAACGTGCCGTCGAAGGGCGCGTACGCCGGGAGCAAGGGAAAGCTAGCGGGAGCGTGCCCGCACACGGAGTGTCCGAGCCACGAGTTCTGCGAGCCCGCTGGCGTCGACTTCGACGAGGAGCACCAGATTCAGGAGATTCTCGGGGAGCCGCCCCACGACTACTGCGCGCTCGACAGGGAGTTGACGCTCGTGGAGTTCGCACCCTCGGAGGACTGACCGACGGTGCCGCGGCGCTGGCCGCGGTAGCCGAACTGGCCGGCGTAGCCGTACGGCGAGAGGAGGACGGGATAGAAGGGGTCGTCGGCGACGAGTTCGTGGCCGTCGGCGGCGGCGAACGTCTCGCCGCGCTCCACGCGCTCGAAGTTCTCCACGAACACCTCGTACTCGTCGGCCGGGGGTTTCGGAATCGACTCGCCCATCTCGAAGACCGGAATCTCTCGCTCGACGGCGCTCCCGGGGAGCGCGCCGACCGCGGTGAGGAACTCGCGGGCGAGCCGGAACGCGTTCTCCGCGGCGGTCTCGGTGCCTTGGAGGCCGGCCTCGGCCTCGATGATGTCCGCGTCGGAGGCGAACAGCCGGCCCTCGCCGAACCCCTGCGTGTCCACGGTGGCGACGACCGGGAGCCGCGCCACGAGCTCGGGAATCGGGCCGTCGAAGCCCGCGGTGATGGCGAACGGGTCGGCGTGGGACTGCGTGGAGTGCAGCGACAGCACCGTACACCCTCTGATTTCGTCGGCGAGGCGGTGCGCGAGTTCGACCTCGTGGGCGTCCTCGGGGACGTCCTCGCCGAACGAGCGGTTGAGGTCGGCGTCGACGTAGCGGACGTTCGCTTCGAGCGCGCGCTCGTTGGCGACGACGAGCTTCACGGGTTCGAGCACGTCGAGGTCGGCGTCGAGCAGTCGCTCGACCGCGCGGGCGCCGCAGGGCTCGTCGCCGTGGACGCTCCCCACGACCGCGACCTCGGGCTCGCCGTCGCCGAGCTGTTCGACTCGCATTCGTCACCCCGTAGCGGACGCGGACGCATAGGGATTGTCGTTGCGGCCATCGCGGCCCACCGACGGGATTACGGCCCGCCAGTCCGAACGGCCGTGTGATGGACGACCACACCCGCGACCCGAGCGTCGCGCCGCCGCTGGGAAACCCGACCGGCTGGCTCGCGGACCGCCGGGTGTGGGAGCATGCGACGCTGCGGCGCGCCACCGAGCACGGCGTCCGCCTGTTCAACAGCGGCGAGTTCCACGAGTCCCACGACTGCTTCGAGGACGAGTGGTACAACTACGGCTCGGGCACCACCGAGTCGGCGTTCCTCCACGGGATGGTGCAGGTCGCGGCGGGCGCGTACAAGCACTACGACTTCGAAGACGACGGCGGGATGCGCAGTCTCTTCCGGACGGCCCTGCAGTACCTCGACGGCGTGCCCGACGACTACTACGGCGTCGACGTCGAGGACGTGCGCGCGACGCTCCGGGCCGCGCTCGACGACCCGAGCGCGCTCGACGGCTGGGGCATCCGCGTGGACGACGCCGCGCCGACCGCGTATCCCGCCGACTACGAGTACGTTGCGCAGTTAGAGTGACCTCCCGGCCTTTTTTGTGTGGCGGTGGTCGTAGTCGGAACGATGACAGTCGATACCCTCCTGTTGCCCCTCCAGTCCGGTGCCGCCGACGCAATCGGCGGGCTGGTCGGGCTGCTGTTCGCGCTGGCAGTGCTGGTCGCCGTCGTCGGCGGAACGTGGATGACGTTCTCGAAGGCCGGCGAGCCCGGCTGGGCCGCTATCGTCCCGATTTACAACGTCTACGTGATGCTCAAAATCGGCGGCAACGAGTGGTGGTGGCTGCTGTTGCTGTTCGTCCCCATCGTGAACTTCTTCGTGTTGCTGAAGATGTACATCGACCTAGCGAAGTCGTTCGGCTGCGGCATCCTGTTCGGCATCGGGCTGTGGCTGCTCCCGGTCGTGTTCTTCCCCGTGCTCGGGTTCGGAGACTACGAGTACCGCGGCCCCGACGGGCGCGGACCCGGCGCGGTCTGAGGCGGGCCTGACCGGAACCCCTAACCGCCGTCCGGTCACTCCTCGACGTAATGCGAATCACCGACTACGAGCTGTTCCACGCGGCCCCGCGGTGGCTGTTCCTGAAGGTCACGACCAGCGACGGCACCGTCGGCTGGGGGGAGCCCGTCGTGGAGGGGCGCGCGAAGACCGTCGAGGCCGCCGTCGAGGAGCTGTTCGAGGGGTACCTGCTGGGCGAGGACCCGACGCGCATCGAGGACCACTGGCAGGCGATGTACCGCGGGGGGTTCTACCGCGGCGGCCCGGTGTTGATGTCCGCCATCGCGGGCGTCGACCAAGCGCTGTGGGACATCAAGGGGCAGACGCTCGGCGCGCCCGTGTACGAACTGCTCGGCGGGCCGGCCCGCGACCGGATACGCGTCTACCAGTGGATCGGCGGCGACCGACCCGGCGACGTGGGCGAGGCCGCCGCCGAGAAGGTCGAGGCGGGGTTCACGGCGCTGAAGATGAACGCGACCCCCGAGATGCGCCGCGTGGACAACCCGGCGGCCGTCGACGCGGCCGTCGACCGCATCGCGGCGGTGCGCGAGGCGGTCGGCGACGAGGTGGACATCGGCGTGGACTTCCACGGGCGCGTCTCGAAGCCGATGGCCAAGCGCCTCGTGGCGGCGCTGGAACCGTACGACCCGTTCTTCGTGGAGGAGCCGGTGCTGCCCGAGCACAACGACTTGCTCCCCGAAATCGCGGCGAAGACGACGACACCCATCGCCACGGGAGAGCGGATGTACTCGCGGTGGGACTTCAAGGAGGTGTTCGAGCAGGGGAGCGTGGACGTGGTCCAGCCGGACCTCTCGCACGCCGGCGGCATCACCGAGGTGAACAAGATCGCGTCGATGGCGGAGGCCTACGACGTGGCGCTGGCGCCCCACTGCCCGCTCGGCCCGGTGGCGCTGGCGTCGTGCGTGCAGGTGGACGCGGCCGCGCCGAACGCGCTGATTCAGGAGCAGAGCCTCGACATCCACTACAACGAGAGCAGCGACGTGCTGGACTACCTCGAAGACCCGTCGGTGTTCGAGTACGAGGACGGCTACGTCGACCTGCCGAGCGGCCCCGGACTGGGCATCGACGTGGACGAGGACGCGGTCCGCGCGGCCGACGAGCCGGACTGGCACAACCCGGTCTGGCGCCACGAGGACGGCGGCGTCGCGGAGTGGTGACGCGCGCGCAGTTCCGATAGGTCCCGCTGCTTTCGGTGTGTTTATGTACGGAGTAGCTGTCAGTACGACCCGAGAACAACACTGTCAGTATGATACTACCAACAGCATACTGGGGGTGGCGGGCGTGAGCCGAATCGGCGACGCCGCCGCTCTCGTCACGGAACACAGCAGAGCCATCATCGCGGTGATGTTGGTGTTGACCGTCCTCCTCGGCGCGGGGGCGGCCGACGTCCAGCAGTCCTCGTCGCTGGACCAGTTCCAGACCGATAGCACCGAGTCACAGAAACTCGACTACATCGAGTCGAACTTCACGTCGGGCGCGGAGAACACGACGACCGTCCAAATCGTCGTCCGCGACGGGAACGTCCTCACGAAGGACGCGTTCGTGGAGACGCTGGAGTACGAGCGCGCGCTCCACGACAACGAGACGGTCAACGAGACGCTCGCCGGCGACGGCGCCGTCACCGGCATCGCCAACGTCGTCGCGACCGCGTCCATCCAGCAGGAGGCGGGCCGCGAGCTACAGGCCACCGCACAGGAGTTCGAGCAACTGAACCAGAGCGTTCAGTCCGAGCGCGCGGCGGTCGAGCGGCGCGCCGCCGAACTGAACGCGACCGCGGAGTCGCTGCGGGCGCAACTGGCGTTCCTCCAGCAGAACCCCGACGCGAGCGCCGAGGCGGCGTTCGACCGGGTGCGCGCGAACTCGTCGGTGAACCTCACCGACAGCCACTACGCGACGTTCGAGCGGGCCGCCAGCGACCTCCGGAACGCGCAGAGCCAGTCCGAGGTCGAGGCCGCCTACCGGCTCGGCACGCGCGGCGTCCTCGAAGCCGAGTACGCCGCCCTCGACGAGCGCTCGACGGAGCTCGAAGCGCAGGCCGAACGCCTCCAGACGCTCGGCGAGCAGCTTCAGACCGAGCGCGCGCAGTTCCAGAACGCCAGCGACGCGACGCTGGCCGAACAGCTCGCGGAGCTGGAGTCGCTGAACGACTCCGAGGTGGAGTCGCTGGTCGCCACCGTGCTCGCGGACGGCCAGAACGGCGGCAACGGCCAGTCCGTGTTCGGCCTGATGCCGACGGCCTACGAGCCCGGCTCGACTAGCTCGGAGGCGACGATGCTCGTCGCCACCCAGCAGACCGACAGCGAGGTGCCCGCGGGCGGGCAGGTCACCAGCGACGCAATCATCGACGCGCAGCTGGCGATGCAGGACCTCGCCGAGGACCGCGGACAGGAGTTCCTCGTGTTCGGTAGCGGCATCATCAGCCACGAGATCGACTCCTCGATGAGCGACAGCCTTCTTATCGTCGGGCCGCTGGCCATCCTGTTCGTGCTCGTGGCGCTGGCGGTCGCGTACCGCGACGTCCTCGACATCATCCTCGGGCTGTTCGGCATCGGCGCGGTGTTGGCGTGGACGTTCGGCTTCATGGGCCTCGCCGACATCTCGTTCAACCAGATCATGATCGCGGTGCCCGTGTTGCTCATCGGGCTCTCCATCGACTACGCGATTCACATCTTCATGCGGCACCGCGAGGAACGCCTCGGGGCCGTCGACGACCCCGAGCGGCCCACCGACCCCCGCGGGTCGATGCGGGTCGCGCTCGCCGGCGTCGGCGTCGCGCTCGTGTGGGTGACCGCCACCACGGTCATCGGGTTCCTCTCGAACCTGACGAGCCCGGTGCCGCCCATCGGGGACTTCGGCATCGTCTCCAGCGTCGGCATTATCGCCGCGCTGCTCGTGTTCGGGATGCTGATTCCCGCGATGAAGATCGAACTCGACAGCTACCTCGAAGCGCGCGGCTGGGACCGCAAGAAGCGCGCGTTCGGGACCGGCGGCGGCCGCTTCAGCGAAGTGCTGTCGGTCGGTTCGAAGGCCGCGCGGAAGGCGCCCGCCATCGTGCTCGTGGTCACGCTGCTCGTGACCGCCGCGGGCGCGTACGGCGCGACGAACGTCGACACGTCGTTCAACCAACAGGACTTCCTCGCTGAAGACCCCGCAGACTGGATGAAAGACCTCCCCGAGCCGTTCGCGCCCGGGGAGTACACGGCTAAGGGGAACCTCGAGTACGTCAACGAGCGGTTCTCCCCGGAGAACTCGCAGGCGCAAATCCTAATCGAGGGTGATGTCGCCAGCGACCGCGCCTTAGGGCGGATACAGGACGCCCGCGACGCCGCCGCCGAGCAGAACGTCACGTACACGCTCGCCAACGGCGAGCCCGCGGTGCAGGGGCCGCTGTCGGCGATGCAGGCGGCCGCGGCGTCCAACGAGTCGTTCAACGAGACGTTCCACGCCGCGGACACCGACGGCGACGGCGTCCCAGACCGGAACGTCGAAGCGGTCTACGACGCGTTCTACGAGACCGCGCCCGAGCAAGCCGGCTCGTACCTCTACCAGACCGAGGACGGTGACTACGCGGCGGCGCGCCTCGTCGTCTCCACGCAGGGGAGCGCGTCCGGCAGCGACGTCACCGAGCAGATGCGCGACGTCGCGGACGTGTCCTCCGGCGACGACCTCGAAGCCACCGCGACCGGCAGCGCCATCCTGAACAACATCGTCCAAGACCAGCTGCTGGACACGGTCATCCAGAGCCTGCTGGTGACGCTCGTGGCGGTGTTCGCGTTCCTGATGGCGACCTACCGGCTCACGGACGGGAGCGCGACCCTCGGCGCGGTCACGCTGCTGCCCGTGGTGTTGAGCGTCGCGTGGATTCTGGGGACGATGTACGTCTTCGGCATCCCGTTCAACGTGCTCACGGGGATGATCACGAGCCTCACTGTCGGGCTCGGGGTGGCGTACAGCATCCACCTCAGCGAGCGCTACATGCAGGAGTTAGAGCGCACCGACACCGTCTGGGAGGCGATGCACACCGCAGTCACCGGGACGGGCGGCGCGCTCCTCCGGAGCGCCGCGACCACCGTCGGCGGCTTCGGCGTGCTCGCGTTCGCCATCCTGCCGCCGCTCCAGCAGTTCGGCATCATCACCGGCCTCACCATCGTCTACGCGTTCCTCGCGGCCGTGCTGGTGTTGCCGACGCTGCTCGTCCTCTGGACGAAATACTTCGGCCCCGAGTGGGCCGACTTCGGCGACGACGGCGACGACGGCGACGGCGAACCCGACGAGGAGAGCCTCGTCGACGACGCCATCGACGCCGCTATCGACACCGCCGCTATCGACGACGACACCACCGACACTGCCCCCATGGACACTGACGCTATCGACACCGACGCCATCGACGATACCGACGACGCCGGCGAGTCTGCGAGCGCGGCGTCCGCGACGGGCCCGATAGACGGCCCCGTGGCGCGGACGCTCGACCGCGAGCTCGTGCAGCCCGGCGGCACGCTCACCGCGACTCTCGACGTGTCCGCGCGCACCGGCCGCCTCGTGGTCGCCGAGACCGTCCGCGGCGGCACCGTCGCGGGCTTCGACGCGGACCCCGAGCCCGTCGAGACGGTCGTCGACGACGACACCGTCTACGTCGCGTGGCACCTCGACGGCGAGGCCGCGACCGCGACCTACGACGTGTCTGTCGCGGAGTCCGCGCCCGACGGCTCGGAAGTCGTCGTGTCCGGGCGCGTGCTCGCCGCCGGCGAGGAGCGCGTCGTCGAGGGCGACGACGGCGCCGCGGTCGTCTCGGACCTCTTCGAGCGCGTGTTCGCACAGGCCGACGTGACCGACGACGACCTCGCGGAGGCCAGCACCGCCTTCGCTGACGGCGAGCTGACCGCCGACCAGTACGACCGCGTGATTCGGGAGTGGGCGCGCGAGCGCTCGGGGGGCGAATGAACGACGAGGACGCAGTCGGCGCGCTCAAGCGCCTCGGCCTGACGACGTACGAAGCCCGCGTGTTCGTCGCGCTCCAGAAGCTCGGCACCGGCTCCGCCAGCGAGGTCGCGGACATCGCCGACGTGCCGCGGTCGCAGGTGTACGGCGCCGCCGACGACCTCGAAGGCCGCGGGCTCGTCGACGTCGAGCAGTCCAACCCCACGCGGTACCGGCCGGTCGGCATCGAGGAGGCCCGCGAGCGCCTCTACCGGCAGCTCCGCTCGGAGAGCGACGCCGCCTTCGAGTACCTCGAATCGGTGCGCGAGGAGTACGGCGCCACCGAGGAGAGCGAGTCAATCTGGACGGTCCGCGGCGAGACGAACGTCGTCTCCCGCACCGCCCAGCTCGTGGAGTCCGCCGACGGCCACGTCCTCTACGGGACCGACGACGTCGCGCGCCTCGAACCGGCCGTGCGGGACGCGCTCGCGGCGGCCGCCGACGCGGGCGTCGACGTGACGGTCCTCAGCGAGACGGACAGCGTCCTCGACGTGGCCGACGACCTCGGCGCTCGCGGCGTCTCCGTCGCCCACCAGCCGAAGCCGGACATGGGCGCCGAGCGCGTCGTGATGGTCGACGACACCGCGGTGCTGGTGAGCGTCGCCAGCGACGACGGCGCCGAGACCGCGTTCTGGAGCCGCGACACCGGCTTCGCCGCGATGCTGTCGTCGCTGCTCGGGGAGTTCGTCGCGGACGTCGCCGGCGAGCAGTAGGGGTTTTCCGGCTCGCCGCCCGACTCGCTTCTATGCCGGTCGTGCGAGCCGACACCGACGCCCGCTACGAGGACGCCCTCAGCGTCAGGTACGCCGTGTTCGTGGACGAACAGGGCGTCCCCGAGGACCTCGAAGTAGACGACCACGAGGACGACGCCGTCCACTTCGTCGCGTACGACGACGGCGAGCCCGTGGGGGCGGCGCGCCTCCGCGAGTACGAGGACGGCGTCGGGAAGGTCGAGCGCGTCGCGGTCCTCGAAGCCCGCCGCGGCGAGGGCTGGGGTGCGGCGCTGATGGACGAACTGGAAGCGACGGCGAGCGAGCGCTACGACGAACTCTACCTCCACGCCCAACTGCCCGCCGCGGGCTTCTACGACGACCGCGGCTACGTCCGCGACGGCGAGCAGTTCGAGGAAGCGGGCATCCCCCACGTCGCCATGCGCAAGCGGCTCTCGTAGGCTACGCCGACTGATTGCCGAGGCCCGTCACCAGCGAGTAGACGACGCCCGCCCCTCGCTTGTGGAGTTTCGCGGCGGCGAACGCGTACTCGCCGCGGGCGGGGTCGTCGTGGAGCGTGAACGACGTCCCGTTCTCGTCGGCGGTCATGTAGACGGCCTCGCCGGGGTCGAGGGACGCGTCCGTCGTCACGGTCCCGTTCATGTCCTCGAAAATGCGTGTCTCCCCCCCCTCGGTGGCGTTCATCCCGTAGACCTCGAAGGACGTGTTCGCCGGGAGCGCCGCGCCGCCGGCGTTCCGGAGTTCGAGCGCGCGGCCGTCCTCGACTATCGACAGCGAGAGGTTCGGGGGGTCGTCCACCCATGAGGGCTCGCCCGTCCACTCGGCGTTCCTGTCAAGCGAAATCGAGATGTCGATGGGGTCCCGGTTCTCGTCGGTTCCCCAGTCGTAGGACGCCTCAACGCTGTGGATGGCGCCTTTGGGCGTGACGAGCGCGGTCCCGTCGTACGCGGCGACGGTATCCATGTTCCGCGCGGGCTCGTCGGCAGTGAGTTCGACGAGCGTGCGGCCGCCGCGTTCGACGGTGCCGTTGACGGTGTAGTTCCCGGCGTAGAACACTCCCGTGAGTTCGTACTCCACGCCGAATATGCCACGGGTCAGCCACCCGTCCGTCCCGGGCGTGGTGGTGTTCTGCGTGACGCGGTACAGCGTCCGGTTCCTGAATTCGTGCCGGACGAAGCCGTGCTCGGCGGTCTGGTAGGACCCTCTGGCGAACCGGGTGCCGTCCACGGTGCCGTCGATGGTGGCGGCGAACGGCGTCGGGCTGTCGCCGTGCGCGTACGTCTTGACGGTGCGGTTCGGGCCGGTTCCCGCTTCGAGCGTGAGCACCACCGACTCGCTGGCGGTCGCGGCGAAGTGCGCGTCCACGAGGACTGAGGCGTTCGCGAGCGTGCCGTTGTCCGCGACGCCCGGCGGGTACTGCTCGACGCTGACGTTCGGGGACCACGTGGCGGTCGTGGTCGTCGGTGTCGCCGGACTGGTCTCAGTCGCGGTCGTCGGGTCGCCGGTGGGACTGGTCGTGCTCGCGGGCGTCGTCCCGGCGGTGCAGCCGGCGGTGACGAGGAGGACGGCGACGCAGACGCCGAGCGCCGCCTGTCGTTTCGGGGACATGGACGGTCGAATAAACGACCCCGCGTGTAAAGATTCTGTCGCGTTTTCGCTCGGGGTGCCGTCGAGACCGGGCTCGCGGCCGGGGCGGTCACCCCCACGTCCACTTGGCGTCGAGGACGTACCGGTAGAGGCCGCTGACGAGGATGGCGAACGCGTTCGCCAGCAGGTACGGGACCGCGCGCCACTCCACGAGCGCGAACAGCACGCCGACCTGCAGGGGAATCGCGGAGCCCCGGATGACGTTCGTCTTCAGGAGGCCGACGAGGAAGTCGACGGTGCCGGTGTTGCGGTAGCGGCGGAACGTCCACGCGTTGTTCAGAACGTACGAGAGGACGATGGTGATTTCGATGGCGACGACCGCGCCGACGAGGTAGTTCAGCCGCCCGAAGTCCACGAACAGCCACAGCAGCACCATCTGGACGCCCGCGGTGAACGCGCCGACGGCGACGAACCGCCGCAACTGCACGGCGAACGGCCCCTCTAAGAGGCTGCGGAGGAAGCGCCGGACCATCTACTTGTAGCCGAGGGCTTCGAGGCGCGCGCCGAGGTCGTCGTCGACGGCGGTCTCGGTGGTGCCGCTGTGGTCCTTGACGACGGCCGCGTGCTCCTCGGACAGCGGCGCGAACCGCTTGACGGCCGCCTCCGCTTCCGGGTCGGGGTCGGTCGAGCGGTCGTCCTGTTGGTCGGGGTCGGAGGGCCGGTGGTAGAGTTCGGTCGCGCCCGTCTCGACGTTCTCGACGTACGTCCAGTCGCGGTCGCGGACGCTGACGAGGAGGTCGCCGTCGTCCAGCGAGCGCGGAATCGGCTGGGCGGTGACGGACTCGCCGCGCACCGCCACCGACACCACGGGCTCGTCGTCGGGGGCGTCGCCGTCCAGCACCGCGGACGCCAGCGAGTCGCCCTGCCAGTCGGCGTGCGCGTCGACGCCGAGCAGGTCCGTGATGGTCGGCGGAATCGAGTCGAGGCCGACCTGCTGTTCGACGCGGCGGGATTCGGCGCCCGGCACGTCGACGACGAACGGCACGCGAATCAGTTCGTCGTAGAGCTTCGGGTAGTGCGCGAGGTGGCCGTGCTCTTGGAACTCCTCGCCGTGGTCGCCCGCGAGCACGACCGCGGTCTCGTCGGCGACGCCCTCCTCGTCGAGGGTGTCCAGCAGCCGGCCGACGCTGGCGTCCACTTGGCGGACGGCGGCCTGATACAGCGTGCGGAGGTCCGCGAGCGTGCGGTCGCCGACCTCCCAGCCGAGGCCCGTGCGGGTGTGCGCGAGCAGCATCCGGTGGGTGCCGAGGACGTTCGAGGACACCTCGCGGATGTACCGCGGCGCGGGGACGTACGGCGTGTGGGCGTCCATATAGTGCACCCACAGGAAGAACGGCTCGTCGGCGTGCTCGACGAACTCGGTGGCGGCGTGCTCCACGTCGAACATCCGGGAGGTGTCGAGGAACGGCCGGTCGTCGGCGTCGCCGCTGAGCCACGAGCCCGCGCGGCGCAGCGGCGACGTGGCCAACTGGAGCCACGCCTCGACGGTGGGATGGGTGGCGAGGTAGCGGCTGTAGATGCCGGAGCCGACGCTGGCGACGAACGACTCGAACTCGTCGAAGCCGTCGTCGTACCCCCAGTGGGAGGTGAGGAAGCCGTTGGCGGCGTTGAACCCGCCCGTGGCGAACCCCGCGTCGGAGAGCGCCTCGGCGAGCGTCGGGGACTCGGTGACGCCGACCTCGTCGGCGTCCGAGAACACGGGCCGGGAGGAGAGCATCGACGGGAACGAGAACGGCGTCCAGTTCCCGTTGGCGAACGCGCGCTCGAAGACGGTGCCTCGCTGTGCGATGCGGTCCATCACCGGCGTGTGTCGCTGTGCGTCGTACGCGCCGACGGCGTCGGCGCGAAGCGAGTCCACGGTGACGAGTACGACGTTCGAAAGCTCTGTGTCAGGTCCCATGTTCGTCGGTTGCCCCCTGTTCCGTTCGAGGCCCCGCCCTCGAACGGCGCTGGTGCGCGCGCCGCTCACCGCGAGCGGCGCGTGCGGGTCTGTCGTTGGTCGACGTGACGGGCCGGCGCGGTATTAACTGAGCGGTTACTGTCGTGTCCCCCGCAGAGGCGACAGCTACAAGGACGGCGGCGGCGACCCACGACTCGAATGGACGTCGACACCGCCGCCCGGACGTGCACCGACGTGGTAGACGCCGTCAGCGAGGCGGTCGTCACCGACCGCGGGTTCCTCGAAACCGTCCTCTCGGGGGCGCTGGCTCGCGGCCACGTCCTCCTCGAAGACGTGCCCGGCACGGGGAAGACGCTGACCGCGCGCAGCCTCGCCACCGCGCTCGGCCTCGAGTTCACGCGCGTGCAGTTCACGCCCGACCTCCTCCCGTCGGACATCACCGGCTCGCACGTCTACGACGCCCGCACCGAGTCCTTCGACTTCAACCCCGGCCCCGTGTTCGCCAACGTCGTGCTCGCGGACGAAATCAACCGTGCGCCGCCGAAGACGCAGGCCGCGCTCCTCGAAGCGATGGAGGAGGGGCAGGTGAGCGTGGATGGCGAGACCCACCGGCTCCCGGAGCCGTTCTTCGTCATCGCCACGCAGAACCCGGTCGAACAGGAGGGGACGTTCCGCCTGCCGGAGGCCCAGCGCGACCGCTTCGCCGTGAAGGCGGGCATCGGCTACCCCGACCGCGCGGGCGAGCGCGAGCTCATTGACCGGCGCGCGGACCGCCAGACGACCACGCCCGAGGTGTCGCAGGTCGTCCCCGACGACGCGCTCGCGGCCCTCCAGCGCGTCCCGGAGACGGTGGCGGTCAGCGACGGCGTCCGCGACTACGTCGTCGACATCGGGCGCGCCACCCGCGAGGACGACCGCGTGGAGGTCGGCGTCAGCCCCCGGGGCACCCAGCGGCTGTTCGAGGTCGCTCGCGCCCGCGCCGTCGTACAGGGCCGCGACTACGTCACGCCCGAGGACGTGAAGCGGGCGGGCGAGCCCGTGCTCGTCCATCGGCTCGTGCTCACCGGGCAGGCGTCCGTCGAGAGCGTCGACCCCGCGGACGTGGTGCGCGACGTGCTCGACAGCGTGCCGGTGCCCGCGGTCTCGTGACTACTCGCCGTACGTCTCGTAGAGGTAGTCGACGATGTCGCTCGACTCCGGCATCCCGTCGACGCCGTGCTCGGGGTCGACGAGCACGGGCACTTGGGACTGCCCGCTGACCTCTCGGACCTCGTTCCGGCGGAACTGGAAGAAGGAGACGCGCTCGGTCTCGTAGTCGAGGCCGAGGTCGTCGAGCGCGCGCTCGACTTTCCGGCAGTACGGGCAGAGCGGCTGGGCGTACAGCGTCCGCATACGCCCGCGTTAGGCGTCGCCGTCCTTATCCGTACTGCCGAGCACGTCCTCGATTGCTTCGAGTACGGGGGAGACGCGGGACACGTCGCCGTCCATCCCGACGAAAATCGTGGGCGCGTCCTCGTAGCCGAACACGACGACGTTCACGCCGTTCTCGTACACGTCGACGGTGGTTCGGAGCGTTCCGAGCGGCTCGTGCAGGGCCTGCTTGCGCTCGGCGCCGAGCACGTCCAGCACCACGTCGTCCACCACGTCGTCGACGTGGCCGGGGTCGTAGTCGTCGAGAGCGGCTTCGCTGGCGTACGCGATGTCGTACTCGCGCTCCCGGAAGTCCCCGTGGAACACGCCGTTGAGCGACTCGCCCGCGGCGTCGCGGAGCCGGGCGACGAGCCGCTCCATGTCGTCGTCCATACCGAACAGGAGGGAGCGCGGCTAATAACGACAGGGGTTCGTCACTCCGCGAGCGCGCCGACGAGCGCCGCGAGCCCGATTCCCGCGGCGACGACGGCGACCAGCGCCGCGCTCGCGTCCGGCGGCTGGATACCGGCGGTCGCGTCGGCGACGAGCCCGGCGCCGTAGTACGCGAGCGCGCCGACGGCGACCGCGGCCGCGACGTGGACGACTTCCGCGCGAGCAGTGGGGGCGCGGCGCTCTAGTTCCGCGGCGAGGCCGACGCCGTACTCGCCGGCGTCCCACGCGACCATGCCGGCGGCGACGAGCGCGAACACGAACCCGCGGGGCGCGCCCTGCATCCCCGCGGCGGCCGCGGCGGCGACGAGCCCGCCCGCGGCGACGGCGGCGGGCGCGCTGCGCTGGGGAATCACGCGCAGCCAGCCCAGCCCCGCGAACGCCAGCAACAGGCCCGAGAGGGCGGCCAGCGGCGCGAGCAGGCCGACCAGCGCCAGCGCCGGCTCGCCGAACGTGGCGACCACGGGGTCGAAGTTCGCGCGCGCCTGCTGGGGGAGCGCGCGCCGGACGGCTGCGACGACGCGGCCGGCGAAGAAGACGCCGACGACCACCGCGAGCACGCCGCCGCCCGCGGCGGGCGCGACCCGGCGCAGGCTCTCGCGGTGGTCGCCGGTGGCGAGGCGCGCCACTCGTAACGCGGCGACAACGAGCAGGGAGGCCGCGATGGCGGCGAGCATGAGTGCGCGGGCGACGCCGGAGGCGGCGAGCGCGCCGACCAGCCGGACGAGCGCGGCGGGCATCCGGGCGACGGCGCGCTCGGCGATGCCGGCGGCGAACGCGACGAACACGACCGCCCAGCTCAGCGCGAACAGCCGCCAGACGGACAGGCACGCGGCGACGACGAACTGGGTCGCTCGCGAGACCGCCTCGCGTCGGCCGCGGGGCGCGAGTTCGACCAACGGCGCGGCGGTGACGCCCGCGGCGAGCGCGCGTGCGGTCGCCGCGACCAGCACGAAGAACACGACCACGTCGACGGCGGTCCCGGTCGGCGAGTAGACGAGCGCGGCGAGCGCGCCGATGACGTCCCCGAACTCGCCGAGCACGCCCACGTCGCGCTGGACGCGGCCCGCGAGCGCGACGACCACCGCGACGAACGGGAGTATCGTGGTCGCGACGACGACGGAGAACGCGCGGCCGACCGCGCCGCCGCCGACGCCGCCGGTGAACGCCGCCGTCGCGCCGAAGCCCGCGGCCGCGAGCGCGGCGACGACCACGGGGTCGAGCACGTCCGCGAGCAGGGGGAAGTCGGCGGCCGACAGCCCTGCGGCCGCGAGCACGACGACGCCGCCGACGGGCGCGAGCACGGACGACGCGAACACGGCCAGCGGCTCCTCGCGGGGCGCGAGCCCGGTCGCCACGGCGAGCAGTCCGCCCCCGGCGGCCGCCGCGAGCGCGAGCAGTCCGTAGAGGGCGCGCGCGTCGTTGACGGCGAACAGCACGACCGCGAGCGTCGCGGCGCCCGCGACGAGCGTCGGCCGGCGCACGGTCTCCGTGCTCATTGCTCTCCCTCCCGGACGGTGGCGGTCGCTCGCGCCACCGCGCTGGCGAGCGGTTCGTCCGGCGACCAGTCGACGACCGTCGCGCCGGCCGCCCGGAGCGCGGACAGCGAGAGCGCGCGGTCGGCGGCGGCGAGCGTGCGCCCGGGCGTGTCCGTCGCGGTCACGTCCGGGCTGACCGCGGTGACGTGGTGGCTGTCGGCCCCGAGCCGGCGCGCCAGCGCCACGGGGAACTCGTCGAGCGCGGGCGAGCAGACGACGACTTGCGCGCCCGGCGGCACGCGCTCGGCGAACCGACCGACGCGCGCATCGTCGCCGGCACCGAGCCAACTCCCGCCGTCCGTCGCGGCGGCCACCTCGCCGCCTTCGGCCTCGTCCTCGCGTGTCGCGTCCTCGGCCGTCGCGCCGTCGGTTCGCTCGGCGACGGCGGCGTCGAGGACGGACGCGAGGCGCGCGTGGTGGGCGTCACCAGTCCCCGGTGGCACCCACGCTGGGTCCGCGCCACCGGTCACGGGGTCGTCGATGCCGAACACCGCGAGGCCGACGCGGTGTCCGGCGGTCTCCAGCGGTTCGACGGCGCGCGCGGCGGCGTACGCTGCCAGCGACGCTCCCGACGGCGTGCCGGCGCGCGCGGTCGCGTCGCTCTCCTCGCGGGCGTCCACGGCGAGCACGACGGCGGCCGCGCGCCGCTCCCGGTAGTTCACGGTGGAGAGTTCGCCCGTCTTCGCGTACCGCCGCCAGTTGATGCGGCTCGCGGGGTCGCCGCGCTGGTACTCGCGCGTGGAGTGGAACTCGATGCCCGGGCCGCCGGAGTCGGTGGGGAGTTCGCCGGCGTGCGCGGTCGCCTGCTGGCCGAGCGGCACGTCCGCGACGCGCACGCGACAGTCGAGTTCGCTCGCGCCGTCGACGGCGGCCTCGACGGTGCGGGCGTTCGTCGCGCTCGCACCTCGCACGCGGACGGTCGGCGCCTCGAACGGGAACTGCCCGCGGTCCGCGACCACGGTGTATTCGACGGTCGCCGTCCCGCCCGCGGGGAGCGCGAGCGCGGCGTCCGGCGACCCCTCGACGACCCGGAGGTCGCCGGGGACGCCGTCCGCGATGCGAACGTCCGCGAGCGCGCTCTCCGAGACGTTCTCCACGGTGAGTTCGACGGTCACGCGGTCGCCGGGCAGCGGCGACTCCGCCGAGAGCGCGCGAGTCGCGCGAATCGGGTCGCCGCCGCGCGGCACGGAGACCGCGCCGTACAGCACGAACACGAGGGGAATGACAGCGGCGACGAACAGCGTCCCGCGGCCGCTGGCCACGCCCGCGCCGGCGAGCGCGAGCGCCGCCAGCAGGCCGCCCGCGAACCGCGACTGGCTCACCGCGACCCCTCCGTGGCGAGGTCGTGAACCGCGTCGACAGTGCGCTCGACGCGCCGCCGGAACGCGCGGTCGGGGTGGACCCACCCGCGCAGGCGCTCTCCGAGCGGGTACCGGGGCGCGCGCTCGTCCCCGAGGAACGCCGCCGCGACCGGGTCGTCCGTCCACTCGCCGCGCGTGACGGCCGCCTCGGCGTCGGCGCGGTCGGCGCTCGCGCACGCCCGCACCGCGGTCTCGCGGACGCGCTCTCGGACGCGTGGTCGCGCGTCCCGTGCGAACGCGTCGGTGCCGTCCACGATGGCGTCGAGCGCGCCGTCGACGGGCTGCCCGGGGTCGGCCGCGGTCGCGTCCCCGCCCGCATCCGCGAGCGTCGCCTCGTCAGCCGGCTCGGCCTGCCGTCGACGCCGGAGCGCGTACCCGACCAGCGCCGCGCCGACGACGCCGGTGGCGAGCGTCGCGTCCAGCCCGCTCGCCGCGCCGACCAGCGACGCGGGCGCGAGCCCGACGACCGCGCCGACGGCGACCGCGACGCCCGCGACGCCGACCGCCGCCAGCGCCGCCCGAACGAGCGAGGTCACTGCTCGCCCTCCCGGTCCTCGCGGTCGTCCTCGCGCACCGACTCCAGCGCCGCCTCAGCGCGGTCGACGCTGGATTCCTCCGCGCGGTCGCCGTACGCGGCGTCCCGGAACGCGCCCGCGAGCGCGTCCACGGGCTCCGCGGGGAACCCGCGGTCGACGGCCTCGCGGGCGACCTCCGCGGGCGTCTTCGTCTCCCAGCGGTCCACGCCGACGACCGCGACGAACCGTCGCCACAGAGCTTGCAAGCGCCCCTCGGCGGCCGCGTCGCCCTCGGTGCTCGTGGGCCCGGCGTCGCGGTCGCGCTGCGCGTCTGTGGCTCCAGTGAGGCCAGCGAGTCGCGCGCGAACGTCGGGGACGTGGACGCGCCCCGGCAGGGACGCGAGCCACGCGAACACGCCGCGCCAGCCGTCCGCGGCGGCCGCCCGGAGTTCCGCCGCGAGGTCGTCCAGCGAGTCCGCGAGCGCGACGAGCGCACCCACCGCGGACGACGTGGCCCCGCGCAGGACGGCGACGAGTGCGGTTGCGATTGCGCGCGGCGTGACGCCGCGACGCCGCGCGACCGTCACGAGGCCCGCGAGCAGGGCGACGGCCGCGATGACGGCGGCCGCGGCGGACGGCAGCACCCACCCGATGGCGGTCGTCGCGGTCTTCTCGCTGGCCGCCGCGGCGACCGCCGGCGCTCGCGCCAGCGGTATCTCGAAGGCGACGGTGCCGTCCGCGCCCGTCGTGCCGACGCTCGCGCCGGCGACCGTGACCGCCGCGCCGCCCACGGGGTCGCCGCCCGACGTGACGCGCGCGGTGGCGGTCGTACCCGGGAGCGGCGCGACCAGCGACGGCGACACCGCCACCGCGAGGTCGTCCACGGGGTAGGCCGCCGTCTCGGAGAGGTCGTCGCGGGACGCCGACACGTCGAGCACGCCGCTCGCGTCCTCGGGAATCCGGACCGTGAGGCGGCCGTCCTCGTCCGTGCGTCCCTGCTCGACGCCGCCGACCGTGACCGCGGCGTCGGGGAACGGCCGGCCGCCGACAGTGACGGTGAGCGTGCGCTCGGCGCCGGGTTCGACCTCGCCCGCGAACGCGAACGCGACCTCGGCGTTCACGTCGAACGTCTGCGCGGAGTCGTTGCCGTCGTCCTGCTGGGCGAGCGCCGGCGACCGGACGCTGTACGCGCGGTCGCCGCCGCCAGTTGGAGGGGGAGCCAGTGAGCCGCTGGACTCGGTGACGTTCACCGTTGTCTCCACGTCCACGGAGAGCTGTTCGGCGTACGGGACGGCGAACGACACCGTGCCGTTCGCGTCGGTCTGCCCGACGCGGTCGCCGTTCACGACGAGCGCGACGCCGCGAGCGGGCACGCCGGCGGTCCGCACGGTCGCGGTCACGCGCTCGCCCGGCACCGCCGTCCGGTTCAGCGAAACGTCGAAGTCGCGGTCGCCGGCGTGGAGCGCGTCGCGGGCGGTCTCGCGGGCGTCACCGGGCGTCGGGTCGAAGCGCACCCAGCCCACGTCCTCGAAGTACACTTCCACCCACGCGTGGGCGTCCGCACCACGGACGAGGTACGTGCCGTTCCCGACGTAGTCGCCGCCCGCGTACCCGACGACGTACCGCGCGGGCACGTCCTGCGCGCGCAGCATCGTCGTCATCGCGGTGGCGAAATACTCGCAGTAGCCCGCGTCCTGCTCGAAGAGGAACTGGTCGGTGATTCGGTCGCCGGGCTCGGGCACGTCGGTCAGCGAGTACGTCTTGTTCGCTTCGAGGAACCGCTCGACGCGGCGCGCGGCGTCGTAGCGGTTGTCCGCGTCCCCCACCACCTCGGCGGCGCGCTCGCGGACGCGGTCGGTCGTCTCCACGGACGTGTACGCCCTGTCCACGACACTGCCCGCGACGCGCACGTCGTCGAGAACGCTCGGCGCGGACAGTTGCTCGATGGTCTGCACGCGATAGGTCTGGCCCTCGGTGAACGCGGGGCTCGCGCTGATGCCGCCGGTCGGCGTCAGCGTCACTGTCGGGCAGCCGTTCGCGCACGTGAGATTTATCGGCCGCCACGGGGTCGGCAGCGAGGTCGCCGGTCGGCGGAGCGTCACCTCGTTCCACGCTATCGGGCGCTCCGTGATGGGGCGGGGCGGCTGGACGCGGTTGACGCGCTGGCGCTCCCACCCGGAGCCGGTGTAGGTCGTGTACGCCTCCGTCCGCCAGTATCGAGAGCCGTCGGCCTCCGCGAGGAAGTGCGCCTCCGTGGCGTTCGCGCGCTGGCCGGGTGACATCGGCCCGCCGACGCTCGCCGAGCGGCCGGGCGTGAGCGCGCCGAACGCGGACGCGCCGGCGCCGAACTCGCCCTGACTGCTGGCCTCCCCGAGGAGGGCGTCGACGCCGGGGAGCTGGCGCAGGAGGTCGGGCACCTCGCCGGGCGCGGGCGGCGAGTCGAGGCCGCCCAGCGGGGCCTGCCCGGCCAGCGCGGGCGCGGCCGCCGCGGCGGTGACGAGGCCGACGGCGAAGACGACCGCGAGGAGGGCGCGGCGCGCGTCGGGACCGGGGGCGTCGCTCATTCGTGTCTGCGTTGGCCGCGACGCCACGTATATGATTCGGAGAATTCAACGGTCACCGAGGGCGAATCGCCCCGAACCTACCCGGTCGTCTTCGTCAGCGCCTCGCACCGCGACGCCGGCACTTCACCGTTCGACACGGCCATGCTCCCACGCGGACTTACGGAGGCCTGGAGTGTCAAGCACGTGTACTCCTCACCGTCGAATGTGAATTCCAGCCGCCACTCGTCGTCAGCGGCGAGCCGACACCGGAACGTGTAGACCGCCCGCTCGTGGAGCGTCTCGTCCTCGATGATTTTGGTCGCAAAGTAGCCCTCGACGTCACCCTCCAGCGGTTCCGGTTCCACGATGACGCTCGAATCCACGGCCACCTCGTCGCCGCGGTCGACCTGATACTCGATTGTCCGAGTCTCCGACGAGTAGTTCACGAAGTGAACGTTCTCGACGGCGACGCCGGGCGGTGGCGACTCGGACGTGACGCACCCGGAGAGCGCCAGCGACCCCGCGGCTACCGTGGCGAGCACGTCTCGGCGGGTTTTGTTCATCGACAGCGTCCACGTCGCCGGCCCGACCGGTATATCTGTCGTCGATTCGGCCAGTCTGCGAGAGGTCCCCTCAGTCGGCGTCCACAATTCCGAGCGCGGCCAGCGTCGCCTGCGCGAGGAGCACAACCGCGAGGCCGGCGCCCGCGAACAGCAGCGGCGCGGCGAGCAGGCGCGCGACCCGGTACGGGAGCACGAGCCGGCTGAACCCGAGGACGACGAAGCTCGCCGCGACGAGCGCGAACAACAGCAGCGCCCGCGAGACGAACGTGTTCCGGCGCACGCCGGAGAGTCGCCGCCGCGGACGCTTCAAGCTTCGGCGTCGTGGCGCTCGTAGCGCTCCTCGAAGCGCGCCTCGCAGGACGAACAGCAGAAGTGGTAGCGGTCGCCGTCGATGCGCGCGGTCTCGCCCTCGCTGGTGACGGTGTTCCCGCACTCCGCGCACGCCATCGAGAACGCCTCGCCGACGCTGGGGTTCCACTCGGCCTCCGCGAGCAGGGTCACGTCGTAGTCGCGGACGCGCTCGGTGCCGACCGTCTCGGTCACCCACGCGCGCACGTCCTCGACGGGGAGCCGCGCCGAGCACACCACGTCGCCGCTGGCGGTGACGAAGACGTGCTCGACGGCGTCCGCGCCGCCGACGGCCTCTCGGACGCCCTCCACGTCGTCGGGGCGGACCGACAGTTCCACGAGGACGTTCGCGCCCTCGCGGAGCCGCGAGCGGTCGATGTCCACGGTGAACCGCTCGATGACGCCGCTGTCCCGGAGGTTCGCCACGCGGTCGGAGACGGCGGGCGCGGACAGCCCCACGTCGTCGGCGATGTCGCTGTACGGGCGGCGCGCGTCGGCCGCGAGCAGTTCGAGGATGCGGCGGTCGGTCTCGTCGAGGTCGGCCATGTCCGAGCGTCGGGGACACGAACACAAAGCGGTTTTGCCGTGCAGCGCTCGAATCCAAACTCCGGTCGGGTTGTCGGCCGAACGTCGTGAGGCGTAACTGCATTAATTCCGTGGGACCAACGGACAGGTATGGCTCGCACCATCACCGTCGAAGGGATGAGCTGTGGCGGCTGTGAATCGACCGTCGAGGACGCGCTGGAGGGCGTCGCGGGCGTCGAGAGCGCGAGCGCCGACCGGGAGGCCGACGCCGCGACCGTCGAGGGCGACGCGGCCGACGACGACCTCGTCGCCGCCGTCGAGGACGCCGGCTACGACGCCTCCGCCTGACTACCAGCAGGCGTCGCAAGAGACCCAACCCTCAACCCCCGAGCGACCGACGTGCGAACGTGACTGACTACCGTCCCGGCCAGTGCAACATCGGCAGCCAGCAGCGCCGGCGCCGCGCGCGAATCGCCGCGGTGGCGTTCCTCGCGGCCGCCGCGGTGGTCGCGGCGGACGCCGCGGGCGCGCTCCCGGGGCCGCTGTTGCTCGTCGTGTTCGTGCCGCTGGCGGTCGGATTCGAGTGGGCGTTCCAGTCCTACGAGTCCTTCTGCGTGCGACTGGCGATGGTCGGCCAGTACGCGTTCGGCGACGACCGCGGGGACGTCCCCGAGGCCGCCGACCGGCGCGCCGACCGCCTGCTCGCCGCCAAGATTACCGCCGCGAGCGTGCTGCTGGCGGGCGTCGTCACCGCCGCGCTCGTGTTCGCGGCGTGACCGCCGGTGCCGCGCCTGTTAACTGCTGGGCGCACCAACCCTAGCGTATGACCGAGACTGCGACGTTCGGCGGCGGGTGTTTCTGGTGCGTGGAAGCGGCGTTCGAGCAGCTCGCGGGCGCCGAGGACGTGACTTCGGGGTACGCGGGCGGCCACGTCGAGGACCCCACGTACCGGGAGGTCTGCAACGGCACGACCGGCCACGCCGAAGTCGTGCAGGTCGAGTACGACCCCGACGAACTCGCCTACGAGGACCTCCTCGAAGTGTTCTTCAAGGTCCACGACCCGACGACGCTGAACCGGCAGGGGCCGGACGTCGGCGAGCAGTACCGCTCCATCGTCCTCTACCACGACGACGACCAGCGCGAACTCGCCGAGTCCTTCATCGAGGAACTGGAGGCCGCCGACGCCTACGACGACCCCATCGTCACCGAAATCGAGGAACTGGAGGCGTTCTACCGCGCGGAGGACAAACACCAGAACTACTTCGAGAAGCACCCGAATCAGGCGTACTGCTCGGTGAACGTCGCGCCGAAGGTGACGAAGGTCCGCGAGGAGTTCGGCGAGAAAGTCCGCTAATCTACGTTCGGTAACTATTGGCACACGTCTGGTAACGGTCCGTCCGAACACGTCAACACACCAATTATAAACGCGTTTGTGGGGCGTCGGAGTGCGACCAGACGATGCCCGACACACGTCGCAACGTGGTTCGCTCGCTGGGCGCGCTCGCGGCCGCCGGCCTCGCCGGCTGTGTCACCGAGAGCGCCACCAACGACGCCTCCGGCGGCGGCTCGGACAGCTACACCGTCGGCGAGGGGGAGTACGAGACGACCGTCGAGGCGTCGTCGTTCCCCGAGAAGCTCTACTTCTACTGCGTGCAGTCCGGCTGGATGAACTGGCCGTCGGTCATGGATTCCTTCGAGAGCAACTACGGCGTCGCCGTCAACGACGACGACCGCTCCTCAGGGGAGGCGCTGACGCACATGCGCTCCCACGAGAGCAACATGACCCATTCCGGCTACAACGGCGGGTACACGTACGGCATCGTCGCCCGAAACGACGGCTTCACGCAGGCCTACAAGCCCAAGGGCTGGGAGCAAGTGCCGGACGCGCTGAAGACCGACGACCACCACGTCACCGCGACGCGGCGCGTCACGACCGCCGTCACCTACCGGAAGGACATCTACGAGGAGCGCGGTCTCGACGAGCCGACGAAGTGGGAGGACCTCCTCCACCCCGACATCACGCAGGACCTCGCGCTCCAGACGCCGCAGGCCGCCGTCGGCCTCGCGGCCGCGCTGTCGGTCAACAACGCCCGCGGCGGCAGCATGGACGACCTCCAGCCCGTCATCGACTACTACGGCGAGATTCAGGACGGCGGCGCGGAGTTCACGGACAACTTCCTCGCGCAGTTCTCCCGCGGCGAGTACGCGACGTTCGTGCGCTACGACTACTCCGGGCTCGACCTCAAACACAACAACGACGAGGTCGCCGAGGAGAACGTCGGCGTCGCCCTGCTCGGCGGCGAGAACGGCAACAAGGGCGCGCTCAACATGCCGTACGGCTACGCGCTCCTCGAAGACGCGCCCAACCCCGAGGCCGCCAAGCTGTTCATGGACTACGTGCTCTCGCTGGAGGGACAACAGCAGTTCCTCGACGCGTACGTCCGCCCGATTCGCAGCGACGAACTCGACCTGCCCGACGAGTTCATCGACGGCGCGGAGTACGACCGCACGGAGTTCCAAGTCGACTACGGCGCGCTCGTCGACCGGCAGGAGTCGATCATTCAGGAGATAACGCGGGGCGCGGGGCTCTGATGTCCGTCGCGGGTCGGCTCGCCGACTCCGTGGTTCCCGCGTGGCTGTTCGCGCCGGTCACGGAGCGCGACCGCGAGCGCCGCCGCATCCTCGCGCTCTGCCTGCCGTTCGCCGCGCTGGCCGCCGTCGCAGGCGTCTACCCGCTCGCGGAGGTCGCGCGCATCAGCGTCTCCACGGCTACCTACGAGTCTGTGGGGTTCACGCTCTCCGCGTACGAGACGCTGGTCACGGACCCCTACTACCGCGGCGTCGCGGTCAACACGCTGTGGTTCGCCGCTGCGACGACAGTGACAGCGGTCGGGCTTGCGGTCCCCATCGCGCACGCCCTCGAAGCGTACGACCTGCCCGGGAAGGACCTGCTCGTGACGCTCGTGTCGTTCCCCATCAGCCTCCCCGGCATCGTCGCCGCGTTCATGGTGCTCGTGCTCGTCGGGAACACCGGCCTGCTCACGAGCGTCGCCGCGGCGTTCTCGACGGCCGGCCCGCTGGACCTCGCGTTCGGCACGACCACCAGCGGGCTGTTCTTGGCGTACCTCTACTCGATGATTCCGCGCGCCACGCTCATCCTCCGGGGCGCGTACGCGGAGGTCGACGCCCGCCCCGCGGAGGCCGCCCAGAGCCTCGGCGCGACGCCGCTCCAGACGTTCCGCTACGTCACGCTCCCCGCGATTCGGCCCGCCATCACGGGCGCGCTCGTGCTGACGTTCCGCACTGCGCTCGCCATCTTCGGGACGCTGCTCGTGATTCAGAGTCTGGTCGTCTGGACGCTCCAAATCTCGCGGGAGCTGGGGCCCGGCTACAACCTCCGGGTCGCGGGCGCGATGGCGGTCGCGTACTTCGCGTTCGCGTTCGCGTTCACCGCGCTTGCGCTCCGGTACACCGACGCGGAGGTGGGGCTGTGAGCGCCGACGCGCCCGCCGAGCGCCGGGTCGCGCCCTCCCGGCGGTTCGGCCGCGCCGCCGTCGTAACCGTGCTCGCAGCGACCGTCGCGTTCCTCATCCTGCCGGTCGCGTACACTTTCGTCGGGTCGTTCGCCGCGCGGATGACCGGCGTCGTCCCGGAGGGATTCGTGACACTCGAAAACTGGCGGGTGGTGCTCGGGCTCGCGGACACCATCGGCTCCCAGCGCAGCATGGGGTGGACGACGGTGGTCGCGCTCCCCGGCGGACTCGCCGTGCAGGTGCCCGCGGAGCTCGCGTTCAGCGTCGCGCTCGCGCTCGGCGGCGTCGCCATCAACCTCGTCGTCGGCGTCCCCATCGCGTACGCCGTCGCGCGCTACGACTTCCGCGGGAAGGAGTGGGTGGACGCGTTCTCCGTGCTCCCGCTCGTCCCCGGCGTCGTCCTCGGCGTCGCGTTCCTGCGCGCGTACCCGGACCTCTCCGCGACGAGCTTCGGCCTCGTCGTCGGCTACTCGCTGCTGAAGGCGCCGTTCATGGTGATGGCGGTGCGCAGCGAGTTCGAGTCGATGGACCTCCGGCGCATCGAGGAGAGCGCGCGCTCGCTGGGCGCGTCGTGGCCGCGGACATTCCTCACCGTGGTCGTCCCGCAGGCGCGCTCGGGCATCCTCGCGGGCGCCGTCGTCTGCTGGACGCTCGCCGCCGCGGAGTTCAACTTCTCGTACATCGTCTACGCGAAGGGCACCCAGCCGCTGGCGCTGTTCCTCCAGCGCCACATCTCGAACAGCGCGTTCCCGAAGGCGGCGGCCGCCGTGTCGCTGTTCTTCTGCATCGTCGTCGCGGTCACCGTCGCCCTCCAGCGCCTCGGGAACCGCGGCTTCGACGCTATCGGAGGTGACTGATTATGGCACGTGTCACACTCGACTCGGTGACGAAGGCGTACGGTTCGACGACCGCGATGGACGACGTGTCGGTGGCCGTCCCGGACGGCGAGACGCTCGGCGTCGTCGGCCCCTCGGGCTGCGGGAAGACGACGACCCTGCGCACGGTCGCGGGCTTCGAGACGCCCGACGCGGGCGGCGTCTACTTCGACGACAGCGAGGTCACGCACGTCCCGCCGGAGAACCGGAACGCGGGGCTGGTGTTCCAGTCGTACGCGCTGTTCGAGCACATGACCGTCGCCGAGAACGTCGCGTTCGGGCCCCGAATGCACGGCGTCGGCCGCGAGGAGCGCGAGCGCCGCGTCGACGAACTCCTCGAACTGCTGGACATCGCGGAGCTTCGGGACCGCGACCCGGCGTCGCTGTCGGGCGGCCAGCAGCAGCGCGTCGGGGTCGCCCGCGCGCTCGCCATCGAGCCCGAGATTCTGCTGTTGGACGAGCCGATGACCGGCCTCGACGCGAAGCTGAAGGCGCGGCTGCGCTCGGAGCTACGCGACCTGCTGGACCGCCTCGACGTCACCGCCCTCTACGTCACCCACGACCAAGCCGAGGCGATGTCGATGTGCGACCGCATCGCCGTCATGCGCGGCGGCGCGCTCGAACAGGTCGGGTCGCCCGCGGAGGTCTACCACGAGCCCGCCAGCGAGTTCGTCGCGGAGTTCGTCGCCGTAGACGGCATCGACCTCGACTTCCTCGACGCGCGCCGCGCCTGACCCCGTTCCCACACGCTCGGTATCACGGCAAGCCTCTTGTCCGCGCTGACCAGACGTGCACGCATGACGGACGTACCGACGGTGGTGTGCCGTGTCGACTGACGACCAACCGACGAAGACCATCTGCCCGTACTGCGGCGTGGGCTGTGGCGTCGGCGTCCGGCAGGGCGACGACCCCGGCGACGTGGGGTTCGCGCCGTGGGGTGACGCGCCGGTCAACGAGGGCCGCGTCTGCATCAAGGGCGGCGCGGCCACGCAGGTCGTCGACCACGAGGACCGCCTGACCGAACCCATGATTCGGGAGGACGGCGACCTCCGCCCGGCGTCGTGGGACGAGGCGCTGTCGCGGGTGGTCGACGAGATGGAGACAATCCGCGAGGAGCACGGCCCCGACGGCATGGGCTTCTACTCGTCGTCGAAGGTGACCAACGAGGAGAACTACCTCCTCCAGAAGCTCGCGCGCCGGTTCGGCACGAACAACGTCGACAACTGCACACGGATGTGCCACGCTTCGACGGTGTACGCGCTCCGCGAGAGCCTCGGCGCGGGCGCGATGACCAACAGCATGGCCGACCTCCGCGACGAGGCGGACGTGTTCTGGATTCAGGGGTCGAACCCCGGCGAGCAACACCCCATCGCCAACAGCCAATACTTCCGGCAGGCGGTGCTGGACGGCGCGACCGTGATTCAGGTGGACCCGCACGCGAACAAGACCACCGAGTCGTTCGACATCGCGGAGTCCGACCGCCACCGCCACCTCCAACTGGAGCCGGGCACGGACATCCCGCTGCTGAACGCCGTGCTGAAGACCGTCTTGGAGAACGACTGGGTCGACGAGGAGTTCGTCGCCGAGCGCACCGAGGGCATCGAGGACCTCCGGGAGACGCTGGACGGCTTCGACAAGGAGGCGGCCGCCGAGGAGTGCGGCGTCCCACTGGAGGACATCGAGGCCGCGGCCGAAGCCTACGCGACGGCGGACAACGCCGCCATCTTCACCGGGATGGGGATGAGCCAGCACGCCTGCGGCGTCGACAACGTCCAGAACGAAATCAACCTCGCGCTCGTCACGGGGAACCTCGGCCGTCCGGGAACCGGCGTGAACCCGCTCCGCGGGCAGAACAACGTGCAGGGCGCCAGCGACGTGGGCGCGATGCCGAACGTCCTCCCCGGCTACCAGTCCGTCGAGGACGACGAGGCCCGCGAAGCCGTCGAGGACGTGTGGGGGTTCGAGGTTCCCGCCGAGCCCGGCTTGACGAACGTCGAAATCACGCACAGCATCGGCGACACCGTCCACGGCCTCTACATCATGGGCGAGAACCCCGTGATGAGCGAGCCGAACGCCGACCGCGTCGCCGACCTCCTCGACGAGGCGGGGTTCGTCGTCGTGCAGGACATCTTCCCCACCGAGACCGTCGAGCACGCGGACGTGGTGCTCCCGGCGACGACGTGGGCGGAGCGCGGCGGCACCGTCACGAACACGGACCGCCGCGTCCAGCGCATGCGCGGCGTCGAGAAGGTCCACGAGGACACCCGCCACGACCTCGACATCCTCGCCGCGGTCGGCACGCGGCTGTTCGGCGAGGGCGCGGGCTTCGACTTTGACGGCCCCGAAGCCGTCTTCGAGGAGCTCCGCGAGGTGTGTCCCATCTACCACGGGATGACCTACGACGAACTCGGCGAGCAGGGCCTGCACTGGCCGTGCTACGAACCCGGCGACGAGGGCGACCAGTACCTCTACGCGGACGCCTTCGACACGCCGAGCGCCCGCGGGAAAATCGAGGGCGTGCGCCACCAGCCCCCGCGGGAGACGCCCGACGACGAGTACCCGCTGATTCTGACGACCGCGCGCCTCGAAGAGCACTACAACACGGGGACGATGAGCCGCCGCTCGGAGACGCTGTCTCGCCAGCACCCCGAGAACTTCGTCGACGTCCATCCGGCCGACGCCGAGCGGTACGGCGTCGAGGACGGCGACGACGTGACGCTGCGCTCGCGTCGCGGCGAAATCACGCTGCGCGCGAACGTCACGGACGCAATCAAGGAAGGAGTCGTGTGGACGACGCCGCACTTCGCGGACGCGCCGGGGAACGTCCTGACGAACGACGTGCTCGACGAGCGCGCGAAGATTCCCGAGTACAAGGCCGCCGCCGTCGACGTGACGGTCGCGGAGAGCAGCGCGGACCCCGACGCACCTGCCGACGACTGACCGCCGACGCTTTTCGCCGGCGCGGCTGTGGCGAGGACGGCTACTCGCCGTCCGCGTCGAGGTCCGGTTTCACGCGCGAGAGCCGCATCGCGTTCGCGGTGACCGCGGTGGTCATGCCGGCGTCGCCGACGAGCACCGCGGCCCAGATGGGGACGAAGCCGAGCGGGACGCCCGCCGCGAGGGCGGCTTTTGCGCCGAGGCTCGTCCAGACGTTCTGCCGGATGACGCCGTTCGTGCGCGCGGAGAGGTCGTAGAGGTACGGGAGCCGCGTGAGGTCGTCGCCCATCAGCGCGATGTCCGCGGTTTCGAGGGCGGTGTCGGTGCCGGCGGCGCCCATCGCCACGCCGACGGTGGCGGTGGCGAGCGCGGGCGCGTCGTTGACGCCGTCCCCGACCATCGCTACCGCCTCGTACTCGTCGGTGAGTGCTTCGACGGCCGCGACCTTCTGCTCGGGGAGCAGTTCCGCGCGGAACTCGTCGACGCCGACCCGCTCGGCGATAGCGCCGGCAGTCCGCTCGTTGTCCCCCGTGAGCATCACGGTGTGTTCGACGCCGAGCTCCCGGAGCCGGCGAATCGCGGCCTTCGCCTCCGGGCGCACCTCGTCGGCGACCGCGACGACGCCTTCCAGTTCGTCGTCCGTGCCCACGAGCACGACCGTCTTGCCCTCGCGCTGGAGGTCGGGCACGAGGTCGTCGAGGAGGTCCACGCAGTCGTTGCGCTCGCAGAGGTCCCGCGTCCTCTTCGTGACGACGCCGCCGTCGGTGGCGGCGTGGACGTGCGAGAGGTCGAACCCGAGGTCCGCGAAGTAGCCGGGCTTGCCCGCGTAGTGGGTGGTGCCGTCGAGGTCCGCGCGCACGCCCTTTCCGGTGACGCTCTCGAAGTCGGAGACCGCGCGGGCCTCGACGCCGCGGTCGTCGGCGTGCTCGACGATGGCGTCCCCGATGGGGTGCTCGCTGCGCGCTTCGAGGCCGCGCGCACAGCGCAGCACGTCCTCGTCGGTGTTGTCGCCCAGCGGCACGACGTCGGTGACGGTGAGTTCGCCCTTCGTGAGCGTGCCCGTCTTGTCGAACGCGATGGCGTCGACGGCGCCCATCGCTTCGAGGTGGTTGCCGCCCTTCACGAGCACGCCGTTGTTCGCGGCGCTCGTGACGCCCGACACCACGGACACGGGCGTGGAGATGACGAACGCGCAGGGGCACGCGAGCACGAACAGCGTGAGCCCGCGGAGAATCCACGTCGGCCACGACGCGCCGAAGAACAGCGGCGGGACGACGCCCACCAGAATGCCGGCGCCGACGACGGCGGGCGTGTAGTAGGCGGCGAACCGCTCGACGAACTGCTCGCGGTCGGTCTGGTTCGCCTGCGCGTCCTCGACCATCTCGACGATGCGCGCGAGCGTGTTCTCCGTGGCCTCGGTGGTGACCTCGACTTCGAGGTAGCCGGCCTCGTTGATGGTGCCGGCGTACACGTCGTCGCCCTCGGTCTTGTCGACGGGCACGCTCTCGCCCGTGATGGGGGCTTGGTTGACCGCGCTCTCGCCGTCGACGACGACGCCGTCCATCGGAATCTTCTCGCCGGGCCGGACGACCACGCGGTCGCCGACGCGCACGTCCTCGACGGGGACGGTGACCTCCCCGCCGTCGCGCCGGACCGTCGCCTCGTCCGGCGAGAGTTCCATCAGCTCTTCGAGCGAGTTGCGCGCGCGGTCCATCGAGTAGGATTCGAGGAGTTCGGAGACGCTGAACAGGACCGCGAGCGTCGCCGCTTCGAAGTAGAGGCGTTCGCCGAACGCGACGCTGGCGGCGACCGCGCCGATGACGGCGACGGACATCAGCAGGTCGATGTCCAGATTCAGGCTCTTCAGCGAGTAGTAGCCGCCGCGGACGATGGGCTGGCCCGCGATGAGGATGCCGCCGAGGAAGAACGCGTCCGAGAGCAAGACCGGGGTGCCGAGCGCGGACGCGACGGCGCCGTTCGAGCCGACGAGCAGGAACTCGAAGAGGAAGCCGGCGGCGACGAGGACGCCGCTCGCCCACGTCTTGAGCGCGCGCGGACTCGTCCACACGGAGCCGTCGGTGTCGGCGTGCTCGTGGTCGTGGTCGTGGTCGCGGTCGCTGTCGTCGTCGTGGTCGCCGGGCTGTCCGGTCACCTCGTAGCCGGCGCCCTCGACGGCAGCGACCAGTTCGGCCTCGTCGACTGCCTCGGGGTCGTAGGTGACGACGACGCGGCCGGTCGTCGGCTGCGTGTCGAACGACTGGACGCCGGCGACGCCGTCGAGGGCGTGCTCGACTTTGCCGGCGCACGACGGGCAGTCCATGTCGGGGACTGACAGTCGGGCGGTCAGCGTGGCGGGGTCGCCGCCGGCGGGGCGGTCGGTCATAACTCGGACTACGAGACGACCAGTTATTAATTCGGCTGTTACAATCGCGGCGCGAGATGGGTATTTGTAATAAATGAGTGCGGCACTGTTGTTAACTCGGGCGGAGCGCGCGATTCTCGGAGTGTTGGAACGACGGCGGCGGTTAACCGTGAGTTCCGACTACCATCCGGTAGTAGATGTTCGAGCACTTCTCTCCCGACGACTCTTCCGCCGAGCGTGACGTGCGGATGAGCGCCGACGAGGTCGCCGCGTTTCTGGAGTCCAGCGGCGACGGCGTTCTCACCCTCCACGACGGCGTCCATTCGTTCCCGGTCTCCTTCGGCTACGACCGGGACACCGACCGCTGCGTGTTCCAGTTGCTGACCGCGCCCGAGAGCGCGAAGCGCGGCCTCGACGCGGAGACGCCGGCGACGCTCGTCGCGTACGCCGTCGACTCGCCCGACGACTGGTCGAGCGTCGTCGTCGACGGCGTCCTCACCGAGATTCCGGCGCCGGACGCCGAGCAACAGCGGCGGTACGCCGAGCAGGCGACGCCCATCGGGATGAGCGTCTTCGACGCCGACCCGGTGGTGCTGGACGCGGCGTGGTACGAACTCCGACCGACCGACGCGACCGGGCGGCGGAGCCCGTAGTCACGCCGGGGTCCAGATGCCGGTGACGACCGCGCCGTCGGCTTCGACGGTGGCGTACTCGTAGCCGCGGTCGTCGAGTTTGGGGAAGAGGTGTTGGGGCGCGCGGTCGTTGACCTGCACGAGCACCACGTCGTCAGCGAGCTCCGGCAGCGTCTCCAGCGTCTCGACGAGCGGGTCCGGCGGCCCCATCTCGCGGACGTCGAGCAGTTCGCGCTCGCGGTCCAGCGGCACGGCCGTCTCCGAGAGGTGGGTGTGCCAGTCGGTGGTGGTCGCCATACGCGAACGGTCGTGCCCCGCGACCCACAGCGTTCTCCCGAACGTGTTCGGGAACACTTCTTGAGGCTGGGGGCTGTATCTACGAACATCTTCGCATGGCACGAGCACAACTCAGCATCGACCTGCCCGACTCCGTGTGGATTTCCCGAATCTCCACCCAGTACCCCGACACCCTGTTCCGCGTGCTCGCGGCGTTCCCCGACGACGACGAGGGCGTCGCGCTCCTCGAACTCACTGGCCCCGACGTCGTCGACGTGCTCAAGGAGATGCACGACGCCGACGGCGTCGAGGACATGGAACCGCTCGAACGCGACGACGACTCCGTGCTCGTCGAGTTCGAGACCAGCGAGCCGCTGTTGCTGTTGACGCTCCAAGAGGCCGGCCTCCCGCTGGAGCCGCCGCTGGAAGTGTCGAACGGCACCGCCACGCTGGAAGTGGTCGCGCCCCACTCGAAGCTCTCGGCGCTGCGCGACCAACTGGACGCCTTCGGGATGGACTTCGAGGTCGGCTACCTCTACGAGTCCGGGGACTCCGAGCGCCTGTTGACGCCGCGCCAGCAGGAACTGCTCGGCGCCGCCATCGAGGCCGGCTACTACGACACCCCCCGCGAGTGCACGCTCACCGACCTCGCCGAGGACCTCGACACCGCCAAGTCCACGCTCAGCGAGACGCTGCACCGCGCCGAGGAGACAGCGATAAAACAGTTCGCCAGCAACCTCCCGCGGTTCGCCGACGCCGACCTCGCGTGAGCCGAACACGTTCGGGAGAACTCGCACCGGCCGCCGCCGCCACTGTTCGAGTATGAGCGCCGTTCCTACCGGACTCGACACCGACCAGCAGCCGCCGATGACGGTGCCGCTCCGGTACTTCCTCGTCGGCTTCGCGTTCCTGCTCGCCGGCGGCGTCGTCGGCCTCGCCAGCGTCGCCGACGTCGCGCCCGGGCTCGCCCGGCTCGCGCACGTCCACCTCCTGCTGGTGGGCTGGGTCTGTCTCACCATCATGGGCGCGATGACGCAGTTCGTGCCCGTCTGGTCGAACGCCCCGGTCCACTCCCGGCGGCTGGCGAACGCCGCGCTCGCGCTCGTGGCCGTCGGCGTCGCCGGCATCGCGGGCGCGTTCCTCGCCGCCAGCGCCGACTGGATTCACGGCTTCGGCGGGCTGCTGGTCGCCGGCATCTGGACGTTCGCGTACAACCTCGCGCGCACGCTCCCGCCCGTCCGGGAGTTCGACGCCACGGAAGCCCACTTCGCGTTCGCGCTCGCGTGCTTCGTCGTGCTCGCCGCGCTGGGCTTCCTGCTGGCGTTCGACCTCTCGACGCCCGTGTTGCCCGTCGCGGGCGTCACGCGGTCGCAGGTGGTCGGCGGGCACGCCACGCTCGCGGTGTTCGGCGCCGTCTTGACGACCGTCTTCGGCGCGCTCTACCAGCTGGCGACGATGTTCACGCAGACCGAAATCGCGGGCCGCGACCAGTATCTCGCGTACGCCGAGTACGCCTACCCCGCGGGCGTCGTAGCGCTCGCTGCCGGCCGACTGTTCGCAGTCCGAGCGCTCGCGGTCGCCGGCGGCCTCGTGATGGCGGTCGGCGCGTTCGCGTTCGCCGTCCTCCTCGTCAAGAAGCTCTCCGAGGGCCGCGTCGAGCGCACGCCGATGCTCACGCGGTACGCCGTCGCCGCGGTCGCGCTCGCCGCGTGGAGCCCGCTGGCCGCCCGCGAATGGGTCGCCGCGCCGCTCTCGCGCGCAGCCCTGTTCGGACCGACGACGGGCGTCCACCTCCTGTTCGTCGGCGTCGTCGGCTTCGTCGTGATGGGGTCGCTGTACCACGTCGTCCCGTTTATCGTCTGGGTCCACCGGTATAGCGACCGCCTCGGCTTCGAGCCGGTGCCGATGATAGACGACCTCTACGACGACCGCGTCGCCGCCGCCGACGGCGCGCTCGTCGCGCTCGGTACGGTCGCGCTGATACTCGGGCAGGCCGGCGTCGCGCCCGCCCCCGCGAGCCTCGCGGGCGGCGCCGCGCTCGCGGTCGGCTCGCTGGCGTTCACTGCGAACCTCGTCGGCGTCGTCTACCGCCACGGCCGCGTTCTCCCCGAGCGCTTCCACAGCGAGCCCGAGAACGCCGACTGACGGCCGGGACGCTCGGACGACTCGGCGGTAGCGGGACGGCGCGGAAAAGAGACCGGGTGGTTAGTTGACGACGCGGACGCGCGTGACGTGGCCGCCGCAGCCGCACTGGTCGACGTACTCGTAGGCGACGCCATCGCCGAACGCGTCGTCGAGCTCGTCGTAGAGGTACTCCTCGGGGTGGCCGTTGTCGCCGTGCGTGACGAGGTTGACGTGGTAGCCCGTCGCCGTGGACTCGACGGCCTCGATGGCCTCCTCGACGACCAGTTCGCGCTCGCCGGCGTGTTCGTCCTGTTCGAGGTTCGCGGACCACGAGTTCTGGTGGACGCCCTCGACGCTCTCGGCGTCCTCGTGTGCTGATGCCATGCTCAGTAGTTCGTCCCGCACGCGGGTGAGGCGTTCCCCGAACACGTTCGCCCGCGGGGCGGCCACACCACGGGGTTCGGGGTTTATAAGTGACTGACGAACCGATTCGGGTGGCTCGTCGCTAAACGGGAAACGCAGGCCCGCTTGAAGGGGTATCCCCGGTATTGTCCAAGTGAAGAGGTGCCCACCAATGTTCGACACCACCCGTCGGCGCGTGCTGCAAGGACTCGGAATCGGCGGAACGGCCGCAGTCGCGGGCTGTACCGCACCCGGCGGTGAGAGCCCGGCGACCGAACAACCCCAGCAGAACGCCGCAGCGCAGAGCGCCCAGCCCGAGGTCGACCGCGTCGCCGCCGACCCGACGGACGTGCCGGACCCCGTCGACTGGTCGGAGCCCAAGCACCACGAGGTCGAACTCGACGTGAAGGAGGTCACCGCGGAGATCGAGCCCGGGGTCACGTTCAACTACATGACCTTCGACGGGCGGGTGCCCGGCCCGATGATTCGGGTGCGCCGCGGCGACACCATCTCGTTCACGCTGAACAGCCCCGACGACAGCCAGATGCCGCACAACGTCGACTTCCACGCCGTCTACGGCACGGGCGGCGGCGCCGGCGCGGACGCCGTCAACCCCGGGGAGAGCAACGGCATCGACTTCACCGCGAAGTATCCGGGCGCGTTCATCTACCACTGCGCGGTCCCGAACATGGACATGCACATCTCCAGCGGCATGTTCGGGATGATTCTCGTCGAGCCCGAGGACGGCCTCCCGGAGGTCGACCGCGAGTTCTACCTCGGCCAGCACGAGGTGTACACGAACAAGGACGCCGGCGAGGAGGGCCACCACCAGTTCGACATGGACGCGATGGCCAACGAGGAGCCGACGTACGTGCTCTTCAACGGCGAGAAGTACCCGTTCACGCCGGACCGCTACGGCCGCCTGCAGGCCGAGACCGGCGACTCAATCCGGGTCTTCCTCGTGGACGGCGGCCCGAACGTCTCCTCGAACTTCCACCCCATCGGGAACGTCTGGACGGAGGCGTACCGCGACGGCTCGCTCGGGACGCCCGAGGAGTACGTCCAGACGCTGAAGGTCCCGCCGGGAAGCTGCATGATGGGGGAAATCGACACGCCGGTCCCGGAGACCATCAAGCTCGTCGACCACGCGCTCTCGCGGGTCGTCCGCAAGGGCCTGCTCGCCGAGATCGAGGTCAGCGGCGAGCCCGACGAGGCCATCTTCGACCCCGACCCCGGTAGCGAGTAGCGCGGCGAACGCCGATTCGGTCACTCGTCCTCCGTTCTCGCGCTCGGTAGCGGCGCCGCTCCCGGCCGTCGGCGAAGCTGTCGAACACGTTCGGGACTACGCATAGCGGGACGGGGACCGTCGTGTACAGTATGTACGGCTTGGGCTCGCAGTCCGACGACGCGCTCGCCCCCGAGGGGGAGTTCGACCCCGACGTGAACCCGGTCCCCGGCGCGTTCCTCGCCGGCCACGACGTCCTCGCCGGCGACGACCACGTCGCGTTCCACGAACTCACCCGCGAGCTGTTCGACGAGCGCGGCGTCTACGACATGACCTTCGGGTACAACCTCGCCGACCTGAACCGCGACACCCGCCACACGGAGGCGGGCTACCGGTACGCCGTCGACGCCGACGACCCCTCGGTGCTGCGCGCGGAGTTCACGCCGACGACGCCGTTCTGCCCGCAGAGCCACACCCTCACCATCGGGTCGTTCCGCGCGTGGAACGGGCTCAGCGAGCGCCACGACTACGACCTCGTGAAGGTGCGGGTCGCCGACGCCCACCAGCGCAGCGAGTCCATCAACGACGAGCTCCGCGACCTCGAGGAGACCTACCTCGAAACCGGGGAGCTGCCCGACGAGGACGCCGACGACGCCGGCGGCGCGTCGCAGGCGGGCGCCCCGTTCTGATGTCCGCGACGGTCGCCGGCCGGTTCGGCGCGCGCGCCCTCGAAGCTGCGACGGTCGCTGTCGCCGCGACGGTGGGGCTCGTCGCGGACGGCGTGGGCGCGGTCCCCGTCGCCGCGGTCGTCGGCTTCTTCGCGGCGAAGTCCGTCGAGAGCCTGCGGCTCGCGCTCGCCTGACGAACACCTTCGGGGAAACCGCTTGGCGGCTGTCCGCCGACAGTTCGAGTATGGCGACGACTGCCGACACGGACGCCCGCCTCGACGCGCGGGAGATCGACGACGAACCGTTCAGCGACATCGTCGCGGAACTGGAGGGGCTCGGCGACGGGGAGACGCTGCTGTTGGTCAACAGCTTCGAGCCCGAGCCGCTATACGACGTGCTCGAAGACCGCGGGTTCGCCTACGAGACCGAGCAGGCCGCCCCCGACGAGTGGCGCGTCTACATCACGCCGGCGTGACTGCTCCGCTCAGATGCCCTTGACGACGTTCGTCAGGCCGACGGTCTCCGCGACCACCCACGCGACGAACGCGCCGTAGGCCGCCAGCAGCGCGTACGCCTCGACGCCGGTCACCGAGAGGTCGGTGCGCAGGACGGCGAACAACAGCACGGTCGCCAGCGTCAACACGCCCAGCATCGGGACGGCCACCGCGAAGTTCACCGCGACCGCGCCGACGATGAGCACCCCCACCGGAATCGCCACCAGCAGGTCGAAGGTGTTCGACCCGAGGACGTTCCCGAGGCTGGTGAGTCCTCGGCCGGCGCGCGCGGTCCGCACGCTCACGAGCGTGTCCGGGAGGCTCGTCGCCGCCGCGACGACGGTGACGCCCGCGAGGAACTCCGGGACGCCGAACGTGTGCCCGAGCGACTCGACGGCGCCGACGAGCTGTTCGACGGCGACGAGAATGAACAGCAGCCCGCCCGCGAGCCGTCCCCACTCGCGCGCCACGTCGATGCCCTCCGGGACGGCGGGCGCGTCGTGGTCGCCGACGTCCTGCCACTGCACGAAGAGGTAGAGGCCGTACAACAGCAGCGGCAGCAGCGCGAGCGGGCGCGTGAGCCGGCCGGCCAGCACGGGGCCGGCGACGGGCTCGTAGATGACCGCGAGCGGGAGCGTGACGACGAGCGCGGACACCGCAATCATGTAGAACTGGGCTTCCTTGTAGACGATGGTGCGGCTCGTTTCGAGGTGGCCGTCGGTGGCGATGCCCGAGAGCGCGGGGATGACGAGGACGTTGAAGATGGCGGAGCCGACGATTGCGCCGACGCCCATGTCGAAGGTGCCCGCCAGCGCCGTGAACACGACGCTGGCCAGCTCTGGAAAACTGGAGCCGACCGCGACGACGACCGAGCCCTGCACGACCGCGGGCAGGCCGTAGTACGTCGAGAGGTGCTCGGCCGAGGACTCCAGCCACCCGCTGCCGAACCAGACGAGGGCTGTCGCGCCGACGACGACGAGCGCGTTCACGAGCGGCGTGCTCGGGAGGAGGCCACCGAGGGGCATACGTCCCGCCAACACCGGCGGGACGTTAACGGTTGGCGAATCCGGTCAGTCGAGCGGCGGCCGCTACAGGCTGACTCGCTCGCCGTCCTCGGGGACGTGCACGTCCTCGGTCTCTTCTCGCAGTTCGTCGCGGCCGAGCAGGCAGTGGTTGATGGCTTCCATGTGGACGACGACGACCGTGCCGTCGGTCGCGTCGCGGACGTTGGTCACGTCGTCGACGCCCATCGTGATGGGGTCGCCCTCGACGAACTGCGCTTCCCCGCCGTTGAGGACGACCAACTCCGGGTCGAAGCGGTCCAGCGTCTCCGCGACCGGCTCGTACCAGACCGTGTCGCCGGCGACGTAGACGGTCTGGTCGCCCTCGAAGACGAACCCCGACACCGGCCCCATCTGCTCGGCGAGGTCGCCGTGGCCGTGGCGACCCGGCGTCCGGTGGATCGTAACGTCCTCGAAGGCCGCGTCGTCCTCAACGGGGCGAACGTCGGTGAAGCCCTCGTCGACGAACGCGTCGGCCTCCTCGGGCTGACAGAACAGCGCCACGTCGTCGGCCAGCCGCTCGGCCGCGGCCTCGTCCCAGTGGTCGGGGTGGCGGTGCGTGACGACGACCGCATCGTGGTCGGTGTCCACGTCCGGCATCGGGACGAGCGGGTTGCGCTTCTTGTTGGGCGTGTTCTCGACGGGCGGGTTCTCGCCGGGCGCCGAGAACATCGGGTCCACGAGGAACGTCACGCCGCCGACGTCCACGAGGGCGGTGGCGTTGCGAATCAGCTGCACGCTCGCGTCAGACATACACCGCCGGATACGAGGGCGGCCGGGATGGGCGTTGGGTCGCCGGCACTCCACGACGAATCCGGGGTGCGCTCGCGTACCCGCCGGAAATCCTAACATCGCGCGCTCGTACTGTCACGCGTGGAGAACTTCGACGCGGGTCGACTCCGGGCCGTCCTCCTCGGTGGCCGCGACGCCCGCCGGACGCTCGTCGGCGCCGTTCTCGCGCTCCTGAGCCTCGCGTCCGTCGCGTTCCTCCTCGGGCTTCCCGTCCGGCTCTACGACTTCTCCGGGTGGCTCGTCGTCGTCCCCGCAATCGCCGTCGGCGGCGGGCTCGCCCGCGCGGGCCTCGTCCCGACGGTCGGCTCGCTGTGGCTCGTCGGCCTCTGGGGGTACGCGTTCCCGCCGCTGGTCGGCTACCTCACCGGGGAGTGGATGGGCGCCGGCCGGTACACGACGCCGCGGATGCTGATGTTCGCGTACGGCTCCGCCCGCGCCGAACTGCTTGGCGGACTCGAAACCAGCGTGAACGCCGGGCTGGTGCTCGCGGTCCTCATCGGAACAGTCGGCTACGCGGTCGGAGCCAGCGGCCGTCGGCTGGCGTCGTACGCCCGGTCCTCGTAGCGCGAAAGCGGCCGAAGAATCAGTCGGCGTGCGCGTCGCCGGAGCCGCCGGTCGCGTCCGGCGTGCCGTTGCGCTCGGCGTCCGTGAGGTAGCACTTCGGGTCGGGGTCGAAGGGGCCGCCCGCGCTGAGCGCGCGCAGCCGCGAGCCGCCCCGGCAGATGGACTGGTACTGGCAGCCCGCGCACTTCCCCGTGAGGCGCTCGCGGCGCTCCCGCAGGCCCGACAGCAGGGGGTTGTTGTCGTCGCTCCACAGCTCGCTGAACGGCCGGTCGCGGACGTTCCCCAGCGAGTAGCCCTGCCAGAACTGCGTGAGGTGGACGTTGCCCTGATAGTCCACGTCCGCGATGCGCTCGCCGGTGGGGTCGCCGCCGTTGGCTTCGAGGTAGCGGTGGATGCGGTCGGCCTGCTCGGCGCCGAGCTCCTCCTCGGCGTACTCCACGAGGAAGCCGGCGTCGGCGTAGTTGCCGACCAGCAGCGTCTCGATTTCCTCGCCGCGCTCGTGGTACTCGCGGGTCATCTCGCAGACCGTGCGGACGGCCTCGCGGGTGTCCGCGGGCGAGAGGTCCAGATTAGAGATGTCGGCGCCGCGGCCGCCGTAGTCGAGGTGGTAGAAGCAGAAGCGGTCCACGCCCACGTCGTGCAGGAGGTCCACGACGTCCGGGAGGTCGGGGGCGTTCGCTTCGGTGATGGTGTACCGGAGGCCGGTCTTGAGGCCGGCGTCGAGGCTGTTCTCGATGCCGCGCACGGCCGCGTCGAACGCGCCCTCCTCGCCGCGGAACTCGTCGTTGCGCGCGGGGAGGCCGTCGACGGAGACGCCCGCGTACTTCAGGCCGGCGTCGCGCAGCGCTTCGGCGCGCTCCTCGGTCATGAGCGTGCCGTTCGTCGAGAGCACGGGCCGGATACCGGCGTCGTCGGCGTACGCGACCAGCTCTTCGAGGTCGTCACGCACCATCGGCTCGCCGCCCGAGAAGAGGACGACCGGGATGCCGAAGTCCGCGAGGTCGTCGAGGAGGTCCTTGCCCTCCTCCGTCGAGAGTTCGCCGGGCGCGGTCTCGGTGTCGGCGGCGGCGTAGCAGTGCGAGCAGTAGAGGTTGCACTGCTTGGTGAGGTTCCAGACGACCACGGGGCGCTGCTGTTTCTCCTCCGTTATCTGCTCGCGGCTGGAGTCGTCGGCGGCGTCGTAGCGCAGGCCGTCGCTCTCGGCGTCCAGCCCGCACAGGAGTTTGCTGACCGAAATCACGCCGACTCACCCCCCGGGGCCTCCCCCAGCGTGTGCGCGGTGTACCGGCGCGTCTCGTCGGCGGGGCAGAGCCACACGTCCCGGGCGGCCCACCCGAAGAGGTCGCTGGCGCGGTCGTGGGCGCCGTCGGCGTCCCCCGCGGTGACGCTGCCGACGTGCTTGAGCGGTCCGTCGACGTCCTCGCGCACGAACACCTCCCACTCTCGGCCGGTCGCCGACCGCGGCGTGTCCTGCACCCGCGTTCGGTCCTGTGAGTCCATGTCGCCGGGTAGCGCCTCCCCGCAAAAGGCGCCCACGGGCGTTCCCAGCCTGCGGGAACGGACGCGGCGAACAAAGTTCCGTCCGAACGACGCCCGACGTGAGGCGGCGCTATCGTACTGGGGTCGGCCTGTCACCTGCCCATCCGCCGCCTCGCTTGTAACGATGACGCCAGTAGACACCGACGAGCGCCCGTTCGTGCTCATCTGGGAAGTGACGCAGGCGTGCGAGCTCGCGTGCGAGCACTGCCGGGCCGACGCGACGCCGAATCGCCACCCGGACGAACTAACCACCGAGGAGGGGAAAGCGCTGCTCGACGACGTGCGCGGCTTCGGCGACGGCCAGTTGGTCGTGCTCTCCGGGGGCGACCCGCTCGCGCGCGACGACACCGTCGAGCTCGTGGAGTACGGTACGGACATCGGCCTCCGCATGACGGTCACGCCGAGCGGCACGCGCTCGCTCTCGACGGAGGCCGTGAACGCGCTCGCGGACGCTGGCGTGAAACAGCTCGCCGTCAGCATCGACGGCGCGACGCCCGACTCCCACGATTCGTTCCGGGGGGAAGCCGGGAGCTTCGAGGAGACCGTCCGCGCGGCACGCGACACCCGCGAGGCGGGTGTGCCGCTGCAGGTCAACACGACGGTCTGCCAGCAGACCGTCGGCGACCTGCCGGCCATCCGTGACCTCGTCAGCGAACTCGGCGCGGTGCTGTGGAGCGTGTTCTTCCTCGTGCCCGTGGGCCGCGGGCGCGTCCTCGACCCCATCTCGCCCGAGCGCGCGGAGGACGTGATGGCGTTCCTCGACGAGACTTCCGAGGAGGCGGACTTCGGCGTGAAGACGACGGAAGCCCCGCACTTCCGGCGGGTGCGCGCGCAGGCCGCCGCGGATGGCGGGGGCGGCCGACAGCGCCGCGGCGGCATCACCGCCGGCGACGGGTTCGCGTTCGTGAGTCACACGGGCGAGGTCTACCCGTCGGGGTTCCTGCCGGAATCGGCGGGGGACGTCCGCGAGCGGTCGGTCGTGGACGTCTACCGGAACAGCGACCTCTTCGAGGCGCTCCGTCGGAAGGACGACCTGCAGGGGAAGTGCGGCGCCTGCGAGTTCCGCCACGTCTGCGGCGGCAGCCGGTCGCGGGCGTACGCGGTGACCGGCGACCCGATGGAAAGCGACCCGCTGTGCCCGTACGTGCCCGAGGAGTACGACGGCGCGCTGCCCGAGCGGCAGGCGGCGCCCGCGGACGACTAGTTACTCGTCGTTCGTCCGGTCGAGCGAGACGTGGATGTCGTTGTCCTCGCCGAGCCGGATGGTGGCTTCTTCGAGGGCGGCCCGGTAACGCGTGGTGTGGTAGCCGTCGTCGCGGAGCTCTTTCTGGGTTTCGAGGAGGCCGGCGTCCGAGAGCGTGTGGAGCTTCCGGTACGTCGAGGACATCGAGAGGTCGGCGTCCTCGGCGACCTCGCTGGCGGTCACGGGGTCTCTCGCGCACGCGAGGACGCGTCGACACAGCGGGTCGGTGAGCGCGTCGAGGACGGCCGCGGGGTCGGTTTCCTCGACGGCCTCGAAGGGGCCGCGGAGCCGGGCGTCGGAGTCCGTCTGGTCGACGTTGGTCTGCATCGCTCGGAACTCGGGCCGCGACGACGGTAGGCCGACGGCCGAACGTGTTCGACGGACGGGAGCATGAACATGTTCGCCCCGTTCCCACGGGGTGGGAACCGTTTCCCGACCCCGAGAATCAGCGACTCGGGCTTTACCGGGCACAGCCTACGGCGAGGTGTACACATGAGTGACCGTATTGGCGCACCCGGCTACGGCATCTCGCGGCGTGAATTCCTCGCAGCGACTGGCGCGACCGGCGCCGGCGCGCTCGCTGGCTGTACCGCACCGGCAAAGCAGGACGCGACCGCGACGAACGCGACCGCCGCGCAGAACGCTGCGCAGTCCGACCTCCCGACGACGAGCCCGCCCGAGGTCGTCGACGCCACCGAACAGGGCAATCAGGTGACGCTGCGCTCGATGCCCGCCGTCCACGAAGCCCACCCCATCGAGACGATGGGTGGCCCCGTGGAACTCCCGCGCGTGTGGGCGTTCGCCACCGAGGACGGCGACCCCAGCGTCCCCGCGCCCATCATCCGCACCGAGGAGGGCGAGGACATCGAGGTCACGCTCGACAACACGGACGGCAAGCGCCCGCACACCGTTCACTTCCACGGCGCGCAGAAGGCGTGGAAGGACGACGGCGTCCCGACGACCACCGGCATCACCGTCCAGCCCGGCGAGAAGCACACGTACACCGTCCCCGCCAACGTCCCCGGCACCCACATCTACCACTGCCACTATCAGACCCACCGCCACATCGACATGGGGATGTACGGCATCTTCCGCGTGGACCCCAAGGGGTACGAGCCCGCGGACAAGGAATACTTCATGACCGTCAAGGACTGGGACTCTCGGCTCAACCGGAAGATGGCCGGCGAGGACGTCTCCTACAGTCCGCGCACGCGCAACCCGGACGTGTTCACCGTCAACGGGAAGGTCGCGCCGCGCACGCTCCACCCCGAGGACGGGTCGCCCATCATCGTCGACAAGGGCGACACGGTGCGCATCCACATGGTCAACGGCGGCTACATGAGCCACCCGCTGCACATCCACAACCACCGCTTCCGGCGCGTCGAGAAGGACGGCGGCCAGATTCCCGACGCCGCCCAGTACGACATGGACGTCACGAACATCGCGCCCGCCGAGCGCCACACCATCGAGTTCGAGGCGAACGCCCAGCCCGGCATCTACCTGATGCACTGCCACAAGGTCAACCACGTGATGAACGGGTCGTTCTACCCCGGCGGGATGCTCACGGGCGTCGTCTACCGGGACGTGATGGACTCGGACATCTTCGGCCAACTAATGGAGTACGCGGGCTACCAAGGGTAACTCAGAGCCATGACTCCCAGCGACCCCCCCACAGTATCGAGGCGGCGCGTCCTGCGAACAACCGCCGCGGCGGGCGCGGCCGCAGCCACCGGCGCGGCGTTCTCGGGCGCCGCGCTCGCACAGGACGGCGGGCTCGAATCGTGGTTCAGTAACACGTCGAACTTCGACGGCGTGGTGGACAAGACCGGCCAGTCCGAGGTGACCGTGGAGGTCGGGGTCGACGCCAACGGCGGCTCGTACGGGTTCGGGCCGGCGGCGATTCGGGTCGACCCCGGGACGACGGTGACGTGGAAGTGGGTCAACGGCTCCCACAACGTCGCCGCGGACGACGGGAGCTTCGAGAGCGAGCTCACCAACGAGTCCGGGTTCACCTTCACCCAGACGTTCGAGGAGACCGGCGTCACCCGCTACGCGTGCACGCCCCACAAGACGATGGGGATGAAGGGCGCGGTCGTCGTCGGTGACGCCGAGGTCGGCGGCGGCAACAGTAGCTCCTCGGAGAGCGCCGAGTCGAGCAGCCAGCAGGTCGACTTCGGCGGCTGGTTCGAGGGCGTCAGCAACTTCGACGGCGTGGTGGACAAGACCGGCCAGTCGGAGGCGACCATCGAGGTCGGGGTCGACGCCAACGGCGGGCCGTACGGGTTCGGACCGGCGGCGATTCGGGTCGACCCCGGGACGACGGTGACGTGGAAGTGGGTCAACGGCACCCACAACGTCGTCGCCGACGACGGGAGCTTCGAGAGCGAGCTCACCAACGAGTCCGGGTTCACCTTCACCCAGACGTTCGACAGCGAGGGCGTCTCGAAATACTACTGCAACCCCCACAAGACGATGGGGATGAAGGGCGCAGTCGTCGTCGGCAGCGGCGCCAGCGGCGGCAGCGACAGCAGCGGTGGCGGCGGGTTCTCGGCGTCCGACGCCGGCGTGCTCGCGTTCGCGGGCGCGCTCGTCGGCGGCCTGCTGTCCCCGTTCGCGCTCCGGGCGACGAAGAGCGATTCGTCGCCCCCGTCGAACCGGCGGTAACCGACGTTTCTCCGTTCTGACTCCCGTACTGACGGCTCGCGGTCCGGCCGCGAGCGCTACTCGTTCTGGATGGTGCGCTCCGCGACGCACACCGGATACGTCTCGGTGTGCGTGCGCCCCGCGAAGTGAACGGTCGCGGTGGCGCTGTGCGGGGCCGCCCTGACGACCTCGCTGCGGCGCACCGACGGCTCGGAGAGCACGTCGCCGTCGCGGTCGAGGTGCGTCGTCAGAGCGACCGTGAGCCGGAGGCCGTCTTGCTCGCCGCGAGTGCTCGTCATGACGCTCAGCGTCTCGGCGTCCGGCAGCCGCTCCGCCAGCAGCGAGGAGACGCGGTCGGCCGCCGCCGACGCGCCCTCGACGCGCGCCCAGTCCGCGAACGGCTCGTAGCCGTACTGGACGACGGTGTCCCCGGACTTCGCCGCGGGGTAGCGGACCGTGTCGTTGGCCGCGACGTACCGGTAGTCGTCCTCGTCGACCGTCCGCTCGACGCTGACCTCGGGCGCGTCGCCGCGGACCGGCTCCGCGGTCGTCCCGCGCTCGGTTGTCGGGCCGGCGTCCGCGGGCTCGCCCGTCGTCCGGTCGCTGGGCGCGCTCGGTGCGGAGAGACAACCGGCGACCGCGAGCAGGCCGGCGGCTCCGAGAAAGCGGCGTCTGGAGGGCATCGACGGACGCGAAACGGGGAATCGGTAAAAGCCTTCAGGGGTCCGGCCCGGATGCCGAGCGGGCGGGCCGGCGGAGCGAGCCGACGGTCGAACGTCGCGTTACTCGAACTTCTCGACGAGGTCCGCGTAGCGCGCGGCCGGCTCCTCCCAGTCGACGACGTCGAAGAAGTTGTCGACGAAGTCGCCGCGGTCGGGACCGTAGTCGTAGTAGTAGGAGTGCTCCCAGACGTCCAGCGACAGAATCGGATGGGAGCCCCAGAGGGCGCCCTGGTCGTGCTTGTCGACGACGACGTTGCGGAGCTGCTCGGAGTGGCTGTCGTAAACGAGGAGCGCCCAGCCGCCTGCTGCGGAGGCGGCCGCGCGGAACTCGCCCTCCCACGCCTCGTAGGAGCCGAAGTCCTCCTCGATGCGGGCTCGCAGGTCGCCCTCGGGCTCGTCGCCGCCCTCGGGGCTCATGGACTGCCAGAACAGGTCGTGGAGGATGTGTCCGGAGCCGTTGTGCGTGACGTCGCCGATGGCGCCGGCGGACGCGGAGAAGTCACCCTCCTCGCGGGCTTCTTCGAGCGTCTCTTCGGCGCTGTTCCAGCCGTTGACGTAGCCCTGATGGTGCGTGTCGTGGTGCCACGTGAGCACCTGCTCGGAGACGTGCGGTTCGAGTGCGTCGTAGTCGTACGGCAGCGGCGGCAGTTCGTAGTCAGTCATTGCAATTGGGTCAACGGCCCGGGACCTCTTGGTGGTTTCCGGAAGCGCGTTTTAGTTGGAAATCCAACTAATCGGCGTAATCGGCGTACGGCGCCCGGTCCGGATAGCGGTCCCCGCGGTCCGGCAATGGGACGACCACCACGTCGTCGCCGTCGAGCGCGCCGCGGGTCGCCAGCCGGTCGACCAGCGCGAGCGCGCCGCCCGCCGACGGGCCGACGAGGAACTCCCCGCCGACGCGAAGCTCCGAGCGGACGAACCCTCGGGACCACCGGCCCGTGTCTCGAATCGCCACGTCGGTGTCGGCGTACCGGCGCCGGAGCCGCCGCACGTACTCGTAGGCGGTGTCCGTGGCGACGTACTCGCGGGCGTCCAGCGCGCCGGCGTCGTAGGTGTCGGGGACGAACCCCGCGGGGTCGTGGACGTGTTTCAGCCCCGCGATGTCGTGGTCGCCCTCCGGCGGCTCGTAGCCGTGAACGCGGACGCCCCGCGGGCGGAGCGCGCGACTCACGCCGACGAGCGTCCCGCCGGTGCCCGCGCCCGCGACGAAGTGCGTCACCGCGCCGCCGGTCTGCGCCCAGATTTCGGGGCCGGTCGTCCCCGCGTGGACTGCGGGATTGGCGGGGTTCTCGTACTGGTTCGGGTAGACGTACTCGCCGGGGTCGTCGTCGACGAGCCGGCGGCACTCCTCGACGAACGCGTCGTAGCCCTCCGCCGCGTCCACGAAGCGTAGGTCCGCGCCCGCGTCCCGAATGGCCGCGACCTTCCCGCGGCCGGCGTCGTCGGGCAACACGATTTCGACGTCGTGGCCCATCGCCGCGCCGACGCGCGCGACCGCCGCGCCCGTGTTCCCGCTGGACGCCTCGACGACCGTGCGGTCGCCGTCGAGGTCGCCGCGCGCGGCCGCGGCGTCCAGCATCGCCTTCCCGATGCGGGACTTCACCGACCCGCCGCCGTGCGCGGGCGCCCCGAAGTTGAACCACTCGGCCTTCCCGTACACCGTCGGCGCGACCCCGACATCGAGGTCGAGCAACGGCGTCCGTCCGACTGCAGACGGGTCCACGTCGGCCATGCGCGGGGGTTCGCGGGACGCCGGGAAAAGCCGTGGGGCCGCCCGAGCGATACTGTTCAGATTAGGGCGATTCAATTGGAGACACCTCGAAAGCCCCCAGCGTCTCGGCTCCCGGGACTCGCTGCGCTCCTCACTGCGTTGCGGTGCTTGCGTCGTCTGGGCACGCCGAGACGCCGGCCCCTTTCAGTCCCGCCCGGCGACGGCCGATTGGCCAGCCGATGGGGGCGGGACTGAAAGGGGCACCTCGCTGGAGGAAGGCGGCCGACGCAAGCACGCGACCGCAGGGAGCGCGCACAGCGAGGCCCCCGACTCCAGCGAGGTGGGGCTTTCGAGGAGGTCTCAGTTTCGCAGGCTTATCTGAACACTACCGCCCGAGCAACCGCGCGCGGATTGTCAGGGGTTTAGGAGGTCTTTTGTCCCGGTGTTCGGTAGTCTATCGCATGGACTTCGGACTGTCCGACGAGCAGCAGGCGATTCAAGAGGAGGTCCGCCGGTTCGCCGACAACGAGATTCGGCCGGTGGCCTCCGAGTACGACCGCGAGGAGAAATACCCCCACGACGTCATGGACGAGGCCGCGAAGGCCGGCCTGCTCGGCCCGACGATTCCCCTCGACTACGGGGGCGCCGGCTACTCCGCGCTGGAGTCCGCGCTCATCGTCGAGGAGCTGTTCGCCGCCGACCCCGGCGTCGGGCTCTGCGTCTCCAGCGCCGGCTTCGGCGCCGAGTCCCTCATCGAGTTCGGCACCGAGGACCAGAAGGAGCGCTGGCTCCCCGACATCGCCTCGGGCGACGCTATCATGGGGTCGGCCATCAGCGAACCCGACACGGGCTCGGACGTGTCCAGCGTCTCCACGCGCGCGGAGCGCGACGGCGACGAGTTCGTCATCAACGGCAACAAGATGTGGATCACGAACGGCTCCGTCGGGGACTTCTTCGTCGTGCTCTGTCAGACCGACCCCGACGCCAGCGGCCGGTACAACGGCTTCAGCCAGATTATCGTCGAGTCCGACCGCGACGGCTTCGAGGCCGACAAAATCACGGGGAAGCTCGGGATTCGCGCCAGCGACACCGCGGAGCTGCGCTTCGACGACGTGCGCGTCCCCGAGGAGAACCTCGTCGGGACGGAGGGCGGCGGCTTCCTCCAGCTGATGCAGTTCTTCGACGAGACGCGCACGATGGTCGCCGCGCAGGGCGTCGGCATCGCGAAGGGCGCCGCCGAGCGCGCGCTCGACTACGCCCAAGAGCGCGAGCAGTTCGGCCGCCCCATCAGCGACTTCCAAGCCATCGAGCACAAGCTCGCGGAGATGCACACCCAGACGGAGGCCGCGCGCACGCTCACGCGGAAGTCCGCGTGGAGCGTCGAGAACCGCGACGACCAGCTCACCGCGCTCGCGTCCATGGCCAAGGAGTTCGCCTCCCGGGTCGCCGTCGAGGTCGCCGACGAAGCCGTCCAGATTCACGGCGGCGCCGGCTACGTCGACGACTTCGACGTCGAGCGGTTCTACCGCGACGCCAAGATTACCCAAATCTACGAGGGCACCACCGAGATTCAGAAGAACGTCATCGCGCGCGAGCTCCTCGAATAGCCCACGCGAATATATTCGATTCGCCGTATATCCGGGTGTAGCGGCTCCGTGCCCGCAGTCTTAGAATCCGCCGTAGCCTTTTCGTACGGCGAAGGGAACGCCGCAATATGGACGTCACTAGGTCCACGCTCGCGAAGATACTCGCGGTCGTGTTCGTCCTGAACCTCGTCGTCATGGGCGCCGGTGCCGCCTACTCCTACCAGCACCAGCCGCCGATTCCCGACGAAATCGTCGGGCCGGACGGGGACGTGCTCGCCACCCACGAGTCGATTCAGGACGGGAAGGCCGTCTTCCAGTCGAACGGGCTGATGAACCACGGGTCGATTCTCGGCAACGGCGCGTACTTCGGCGAGGACTACACCGCCGACGCGCTCGAACTGAAGACCCAGTTCATGCAGGAATACTACGCCGACGAGCGCTACGGCGAAGCGTACGGCGACCTCTCGGCGGAGCGGCAGGCCGGCGTCGACAGCCTCGTGACCGCCGACCTCGACCGCACGATGTCCGGCGAGACCGCCGAGTACACCGCCGCCGAGGCGTACGCCCACGAGCAGGTGCGGGAGGTGTACGTCGAGCGCTACCACGAGGGCGACGCTGAGCGCGGCGTCCCCGAGGGCATGGTCGGGTCCGCAGAGGACGCCCGCAAGTTCGCGGACTTCGCCATGTGGACGGCGCTGGTCTCGCACGCCGAACGCCCCGGCACCGACCACAGCTACACGAACGACTGGCCGTACAACCCGCTCGCCGGCAACGAACCGACCGGCGGCACGATGGTGTGGAGCACCATCGCGATGGTGTTGCTCATCGGCGGCGCCGGTCTCGGCGTCTGGCTGTACAACTCCATCGACCTCCCCGAGCCCTCCACCGAGGGCATCGAAGTCCCGAACCCGAGGGATGTCGACCTGCTCCCCAGCCAGCGCGCCGCCACCCGGTTCATCCCGATCGCGGCGCTGCTGTTCGTCGGCCAAGTGCTGTTGGGCGCGCTGCTCGCGCACTACTACGTCGAGCGCCACGCGTTCTTCGGCATCGGTGAAGCGCTCGGCATCGATGTCATCCAGTGGCTGCCGTTCGCCATCACGAAGACCTACCACCTCGACCTCGGCATCCTCTGGATTGCGACGATGTGGATCGGCGCCGGGCTGTTCCTGCCCGGCCTCCTCACCGGCCACGAGCCCGACCACCAAGAGTCCGCCATCAACGGCCTGCTCGGCACGCTGCTGGTGGTCGTCGTCGGCGGGTTCGTCGGCATCTACCTCGGGTCGAAGGGCTTCTTCGACGGCCAGCTCTGGTGGCTGCTCGGCAACGAGGGCTTGGAGTACGTCGAAGTCGGCCGCGTCTGGCAGATCGGCCTGCTGCTCGGGTTCGCCATCTGGGCGTTCCTCGCGTACCGCGGGCTCCGGCCGCTGCTCGACCGCGAGCAGCGCTTCGGGCTCGCGCACATGATCCTGTACGCCGGCGGCTCCATCGGCCTGCTGTTCGTCGCGGGGATGCTGTACACGCCCGACACGAACATCGTGATGACGGAGTTCTGGCGGTGGTGGGTCGTCCACATGTGGGTGGAGGGCGCCTTCGAGTTCTTCATCGTCGCCATCGTCGGCATCACGCTCGTCTCGATGGGCCTGCTCCGCAAGCGCTCCGCGGAGAAAGCGGTCGCCCTGCAAGTCCTGTTCGTGATGGGAAGCGGCGTCATCGGCGTCAGCCACCACTACTGGTGGATTGGCCAGCCCGACGTCTGGATTCCGTTCGGGAGCGTCTTCTCGACGCTGGAGCTCGTGCCCCTGATTCTCATCCTCTTCGAGGCGCTCGGGCAGTACCGCGCGCTGTCGGCCAGCGACGAGACGTTCCACTACAAGCTCCCGTTCGCGTTCATCATCGCCTCCGGCGTGTGGAACTTCGTCGGCGCGGGCGTGCTCGGGTTCTTCATCAACCTCCCGCTGCTCAACTACTACGAGCACGGCACCTACCTCACGGTCGCGCACGCCCACGCCGCCATGTTCGGCGCGTTCGGCTTCCTCGCGCTCGGCATGGCGACGTACATGCTGCGGCTCTCCGTCGACCCCGAGAAGTGGTCGGGGAAGCGCCTCTGGTGGGCGTTCTGGCTGTGGAACGCCGGCCTCGCCGTGATGGTCGGCGTCTCCCTGCTCCCCGTGGGCTTCCTCCAACTGGAGGCCGCGTTCACGCAGGGGTACGCGTACGCGCGGTCGCTGGCGTTCTACAACCGCGACCTCGTCCAGTGGCTGTTCTGGGCGCGCTTCCCCGGGGACACGATGCTCATCCTCGGCACGCTCGTGTTCGCTTACGACGTGGTCCGCAAGCGGTTCCTGCTCCGTGACGTCGAGGAGGACGCCTCCGCGGGACCGGTCGCCTCCCGGGTGCTCAGCGACGACGACGACTGACGGCCCGCGGGGGATTCGCAACGCCTAAACCCCGCACGCGCCGACTACTCGACGCGTGCGAGGGTAGCCAAGCTCGGCCAACGGCGACGGACTCAAGATCCGTTCTCGTAGGAGTTCGAGGGTTCGAATCCCTTCCCTCGCATCGCCGGCGCCTCGCGCGCCGCGGGATGCGGGAAGTCCGCGAGGCGGACTTCCCTCGCAAAACTACTCTAACTGACTGGGAACGACAGCCACGTTTAGGTGCGAGTGCGCTCACCGACGGGTATGGCGGATTCGACACTGTACGAGCGACTCGGCGGCCGCGAGGCGATTCGCGCCGTCGTCGACGACTTCTACGACCGGCTACTGGCCGACGACGACCTCGGGCCGTTCTTCGCGGACGCCGACGTCGCGACGCTGCGCCGCACGCAGACCGACTTCCTCTGCGAGGCCGCGGGCGGCCCGGAGACGTACGACGCCGCGCCGGTCCGGGAAGCCCACCTCCACGTCCCGTTCACGCCCGAGCACATCGAGCGCGCCGTCGCCCTGCTCCGGGAGAGCCTCGACGAGTTCGACGTCCCCGAGGACGACGCCGACGCAGTCGTGGAGGCGGTCGCGCAGTACGAGGGCGACCTGCTCGCGCGCCCCGACGACGAGCAGACCTGAGGGCGACCGACGGCTCTATGGGGCGGCGGGCCGCGTCTCCGGGCATGAACGAGGACCGCGCGACCGTCGCCGAGCGCGCCGCGCTCGCTGGCAGCGAGGTCGCCTTCGAGGCGTTCCGCACCGGCATCGACGTGGAGACGAAGTCCGGGAAGACCGACGTGGTCACGCAGGCCGACCGGGACGCCCAGCGCCGCGTCATCGAGGTGATTCGGGAGACCCACCCCGAGGACGCCGTCGTCGGCGAGGAGGAGGACGAACTGAAGAAAGTCCCCGACACGGGTGCGGCGTGGGTCGTCGACCCCATCGACGGCACGAACAACTTCGTCCGGGACACCCAGATTTGGGCGACCTCCGTGGCAGCCGTGAAGGACGGCGAGACGCTCGCCGCCGCGAACGTGTTGCCCGCGCTCGGCGACACGTACCTCGCCGGCGACGGCGACGTGACGCGCAACGGCGAGCCGGTGTCGGTCAGCGAGAAGACCGACCCCGAGACGTTCGCGGTCGCGCCCACCATCTGGTGGGACTTCGACGAGCGCGACCAGTACGCCCGCGCCTGCGAGGCCATCGTCACGCGGTTCGCGGACCTGCGGCGGTACGGCTGCGCGCAGGCCGTCCTCTCGATGGTCGCCAGCGGCCAACTGGAGGGCGCGCTCACGAACGTCACCGTGAACCCGTGGGACTCCGTCGCGGGCGTCCACCTCGTCCGGCAGGCCGGCGGCGTCGTCACCGACGTGCACGGCGACCGCTGGGAGCCGGGCTGCGAGGGGCTGGTCGCGTCGAACGGCGAAGCCCACGACGTGGTGCTGGCGGCCGCCCGCGAGATTCAGTAGTGCGCGAGCAGTAAGCGTATTGGGGCGCTCTCCCGACCACTCGCGTATGGACCTAGACGAGACGGACCGCGAGATTCTGCGCGCGCTCCAGAGCGACGCCCGCAAGCCGTTCAGCGAAATCGCCCGCGAAATCGAGATGTCGAGCGCGACCGTCCACGACCGCGTCAACCGCATGGAGGAGGCCGGCGTCATCCGCGGCTACCACGCCGACGTCGACCCGAAGGCCGCCGGCTTCGGCACGTCTGCGGTCGTCGGGCTGCGCGTCGAACAGGGCCGCGAGCAGGACGCCCTCGACCGCCTCGCGGACATCGACGGCGTCCAAGAGATTCACCTCACGACCGGCGAGTGGGACATCATCCTCCGCGTGGTCGCCGAAGACACCGACACGCTCCGCGAGCTCATGTTCGAGGAAATCGCGGACGTGGACGGGTTCGCGCGCTCGCAGACGATGGTCGTCCTCGCCACCGAGTACGAGTCCCACGAACTCCCCCTGTAGCCCGCCGCACTCCAGACCGCAACGATAAAACCGCCACCGGCCGCGTCTCCCAACATGGCTTTCCCCGAGACCGACCGCGAGCGCGCGTGGACCGCGGTCGTCGGCGTCGCGCTCGCCGCGCTCGTCGGCGGGTCGCTGCTGCTCCCCGACACCGTCTACGGTGGCTTCGTCTGGCACTACTTCTGGGGTCCGGTCGTCGCCGACGCCAACGGCGCGCAGTGCGCCGTCTGGAACGGCGGCGCCGTCCAGTACGTCTACAGTTCCACGGCGTGCGCCGGCGCGACCGAACCCGTCGCCTACCCCGGCTACACGCTCGTCTCCGAGGTCGGCTACGCCGTCACGCTGCTCGTCTCGCTGGTCGGCGTCACGTTCCTCCTCGACCACCTCGAAGTCGGCGAGGAGCTGACGCTGCTGTACGCGCTGTTCCCGTTCGTCCTGCTCGGCGGCGCGCTCCGCGTCGTCGAGGACGCCAACGACGCGGCCGCGGCCGCCCCCGGCGTCGAGCAGTTCCTCGACTACCCAGCGAACACGCTCATCATCAGCCCCGTCATCTACTTCGTGATGTTCGCCATCACGCTCGCCGCGCTCGTCGCGTGCGTGCTCCTCGCGCGCCGCACCACCGTCTTCGAGGACTTCTACCGGCCGCTGGCGGCCACCGGCACCGTCCTGCTCGCCGCGACCGTCGGCTTCCTCGGCTACCTCTCGGTGACCACCGACTACGTCACCCTCCACCCGCAGTTCACGGTACTGACGGTCCTGTTCGCCACGCTCGTCACCGCAGGCGTCTGGTACTACGTCCGCCGCTTCCTCCCCGACGTCGCCACAGGCACCGAGTTCGCGGGTGCGGTCGTCCTCTGGGCGCACGCCGTCGACGGCGTCGCCAACGTCATCGGTCTCGACTGGGCCGCCGAACTCGGCCTCCCCCGCGACCTCGTCCCCAAGCATCCCGTCAACGCCGCCGTCGTCGACCTCACGCAGAGCGTTCTCCCCGCCTCGGTCATCCACTACACGGGCGACGCGTGGCCGTTCCTCCTCGTCAAGGTCGCCGCCGCGCTGTTCGTCCTCTGGCTGTTCGACGACGAACTCCGCGCGGAAGCCCCCCGGTACTTCACGCTCATGCTCGTCGCCGTCGTCGCCGTCGGCCTCGGCCCCGGCAGCCGCGACATGCTCCGCGCGACCTTCGGCGTCTAAAACGCACTTTTTGCGCTGCGGGCCGCCAAAGGCGGCCCTCGGCAAAAACTTGCGGAAAAAGCGCTGTCGGACCCCGCTTCGGGGGTCCTCGGCGCCCGCGCTCCCTGCGGTCGCGCGGATGCTAGCCAGCACCGGCTACGTAGATTCAAATAGCAGGCCGGGACCATCCGAGCGCGTGCCCACCTGACAGCCGACCGGTGCGTGCGGACGCGGAACGGCGGCACCACGCACCGGCCCCGTCGGCGGTTCGTTCCCTCCGAATCGCCCGCCGCCTGCACGCCCCTACAGCCGCTTGCTGACGTACGGGCCGTCCTGCCGGTACCCGAGCTTCTGCTTGTAGTATTGGCGCGCGCCGATGCCACGACGACCTTTTGCGCTGCGCTCGGCGCACGCGCCTCGTCTGCTCACGGGTCGCTTCGCTCCCCGTTCGCACGGCCAGCGGGACCTTCGGTCCCGCTTGGCTCGGCAAAAGCTCGGCCAAAAGCACTCCTCGCTCCCGTTGGTCGCTCGTCAGCCCGCTCGCTCACTCCGTTCGCTCGCGGTGAGTCTCGGCGAACGCCTACAGCCGCTTGCTGACGTACGGGCCGTCCTGTCGGTACCCGAGCTTCTCCTTGTAGTATTGGCGCGCGCCGATGCCAGAGATGACGCTGAGCTTCCCGAAGCCGGCGTCGGCGGCCATCTCCTCGGCGCGCTCCATCAGGCGCTGCCCGTAGCCCTGATGCTGGTGTTGGCCGTCCGTGGTGTCGTCGCCGACGCCAACCTCGCCGCCGTAGACGTGGAGCTCTCGGAGGAGCGCCGCGTCCGCCAGCTCGTCGCGCACCGGGTCGTTCGGGAAGCGCAGACGCGCGAACCCGACGAGGAGGTCCTTCTCGAAGTCCTCGAAGCTGATGAAGTGCTCCGTGCCGCCCGCCGACTCGTAGGTCATGACGTCCAGTTCGACGTTCTCGGGGTCGTCGTCGTTCATCCCGGCCTCCCGGCAGCGGATGCACTCGCAGGTGTAGCCGTGCTCGTCCATCTTCTCCCATGCGAGCTGGCGGAGGTTCGACTTCCAGACGCCGGCGTCGATGTGGTCGGCGGGGATGTCCCGCTGGACGCGCTGGAGGCGCGTGTACCGCGGAATCATGTCCATGACCTCCGCGACGAGTTCGGCGGCCTCCTCGTTCTGCAGCGGCTCGAACTCCTCGTTGCGCCACATGTCGTAGGTGACGGTGTCGCGGACGACCAGCGTCGGGTAGATTTTGAGGTAGTCGGGCTTCCACTGCTCCTCCTCGAACAGCCGCCGGAAGTCCTCCAAGCACATCTCCTTGCTCATGCCCGGCTGGCCCGGCATCATGTGGAAGCCGACCTTGAATGCGGCGTCCCGAAGGCGGCGGTTCGCGTCGATAGAGGCCTGCACGCCGTGCCCCCGGTGCATCTCGCGGTTGATGCGCTCGTAGGTCGTCTGCACGCCCACCTCGACCTTGGTGCCACCGAGGTCCAGCATCCGGTCCACCTGCTCCGGGTCACACCAGTCGGGCTTCGTCTCGAAGGTCGTCCCAATGTTGCGGATGTCGCCGTGCTCGTTGGCCGAGACGACGTCTTCGAGGTAGGAGAAGTCGTACTCCTCGGGGGATTGGGCGAACGACTCCGATTCGGAGGGGTTGGGTTCCTGCTCGGGGTCGAAGTCGTTGAGGGCTTCGAGCGCGCGCTTCACGAACCACTCCTGGTAGTCGTGGCTGCGCGCGGTCATCGTCCCGCCCATCAGGATGAGTTCGACCTTGTCGACGGGGTGGCCGATTTCCCGGAGCTGGTGGAGCCGCAGCGTCACCTGCCCGTAGGGGTCGTAGTCGTTCTGCACGCCGCGAGCGGCGGCGGGCTCGTGGCCCGTGTAGGACTGGCTGGAGGAGAACTCGCTCGCGGGGCCGCCCGGGCAGTAGAGGCACTTGCCGTGCGGGCACATGTGCGGGCTCGTCATGACGGCGACTGGCGTCACGCCGGAGGCGGTCCGCACGGGCTTGCGCTGGAGGACTTCTTCGAGGTCGTCGCGGCGGTCGTCGGGCGCGAAGTCCAGCAGCTCGGAGTGCTTCGGGACTTTCGACGCGGAGTGCTCCGAGCACACTTCGAGCTTCGCGCTCTCGACGTCGTCTTTGCCGACGTCCCCGTCGAGGATGCGTTCGACGAGCTCCTCGCAGGCGGCCTCGAATGCGGGGTCGGCGTCCGCGCTCATTACTCACTGGGAGCCGCCGCGAGCGAAAAAGCGTGTCGTTGCGTTACGCGAGCTGCTCGGCGATGGCGTCGACGACCGCGTCGACGACGGCTTCCTGCTCGCCCGAGAGGAACTCGATGCGGCCGTCGCGGGCGCCCCGCGGCTCGACGCCGGCGCCCGAGAGCTCGTCGGCGACCGTCTCGCCGACCGCACGCACGTCCACCGCGTCGCCGCTGCGGACGCGAATCTCGTCGCCGCTCACGCCCACGAGCACGTCCGCGCGGTCGCGGCGCCGGTAGAGCGCGTCCAGCAGGAGGTCCACCGGCGGGAAGTCGTACTGGTGGGTGTACGCGTCCACGTCCAGCGTCTCGAAGGCGACGCCGTCCTGCCCGCGCACGTCGAGGTGGGGTTCGGCGGTCGCGAGCTCGGTTTCGAGGCGCTCGCCGAACTGCTCGGAGACGTGCTCGATGAGCGAGTCGTCGGCTTCGCCCCACAGCAGGTCCGAGATGAGTTCGCGCTTGTCCTCGTAGGACTGGTAGAACGCCTCCAGCGCGATGGCGTCCCGGAGGTCCGCGAGCGTCTCCACGTCGTAGTCGGTCTGCGCGGCGAGGTCGGCGTACGCGTCGGGGGTGTCCGCCCAGTACGCGACCGCGGGGAGGTGCTGGAGGTCCTCGCGCACGTCGTCGTTGACGAACGCGGCGAGCTGGGAGCCGAGCGCACCCGTGTTCACGGGCGCTTCGCCGGCCTTCGTCGGGCTGACGAGCACGTCCGCGCCCGCGGCGTCGTCGGTGTAGCCGCCGTCGATGGCGACCGTGTCCGCGTCGTAGATGTCCAGCAGGTCGATGGCGTCCGTGGACTCGCTGGTGGAGCCGACGCCGACGAGCACGAACAGCGGGTGCTTCTCGTCGTGGCGCTCGGCGGCTTCGAGCATGCTGGTGACGTCGCCGGTGGCGTCGTCGATGGTGTAGAAGGCGTCGTCGAGCGGGCGGCGGTCGACGTAGTGGTACTCGGCGTCCTCGCGGGCGTGCTCGTCGCGGATGAGCGGGAGGAGCGCCCGCTCGATGGCGGTGCCGGCGACGTAGCCCTCGACGGTCGCGGTGTGGCGGACGATGACCGGGCGGGCCTCGACGACGGCGCGCCGAATCTCGGTGGCGGCGTCCACGAGGTCGTCGCGGACGGCTTCGACGGCGGCGTCGGCCGCGAGCAGGTCGGTCGTCTCGGGGGTGGCGCGCTCGTCGAGCGCGTCCGCCATCCGGGACTCGACGGCTTGTGCGTCCGCGCCGTCGAGCACGGTGAGGTCCTCGGTCTCGACCTGCAGTTCGCCGCGGCGGCGCTCCACGTCGCCGACGATGCGGACCACGTCGCCCGCGTCGACCTCGGGGTAGGCGCGGACGCCGGCTTCGACGAACGCGGCGCAGTCCACGGCGCCCGTCTCGTCGGCGAGCTCGAACACCGTCGGGCCGCTCGTCTGCCGGGCGTTCGCGACCTCGCCCTCGACGGCGACGCGCTCGTCGACGTGGGCTTCGAGGTCGGCGATCGGGACGCGTGCTGGCGAGTCGTTCTCGGCGTCCTCGGCGTCCTCGTCGGCGTCAGCGTCCGATTCGGCGTCGTCGGGCTCGGGTTCGGGTTCCGACTCAGACTCCGACTCGACTTCCGGCTCCGACTCGGTGTCGTCCTCGGGCTCGGACTCTGACTCGGTGTCGGCCTCGAAGTCGGCGTCCTCGGCGACCGGCGTGCCGCCGTCGGCGGTGCTGGTCTCGGTGTCCTGTTCGTCGTCCTCGTCGGGGAGTTCGGCGTCCGATTCGGCGCTCGGGTCGTCGACGAGGTGGCCGCGGAAGTCGCGGTCGTCCTGTCGAATCGACCAGCCGAGGTCGACGTTTTCGTTGTCGTGGACGTCCGTGACTTGGACGTACACGCTGTCGCCGGCGTCCCAGCCCAGCGATTCGAGGCGGCCGGGGACTTCGCTGCGGTGGAGCAGGCCGGTGACGGAGTCACCGATGTCGACGAACACGCCGAAGTCGGCGAAGCCGTCGATGGTGCCTTGGTAGTAGCGACCGGGCGTCAGTTCGTCGGGAGAATCTCCGCGGAACTCGAAGGCGACGTCCTCCTCGTGGGTGTCACAGACACGGCCGTCAGTGGAGGAGCCGCAGATGATACACGTACCCATTTGCTTCGAGAAAGCGGGTGCTGCCGTAAACGATTATCGAAAGCTCGTCGGTTCCACGCGCTGACACGCGGGCCCGCCGGCTACTCGAAGACGGGGCTGTCGGCGGCCAGCGCGTCGAGGTCGTCGGCGACCTCGCGGGCGTCCTCGGGGAACAGCGCGACCTGCACCTCGTTGCCGTCGTCGTCCTCGAAGACGAGCTTCACGCGCTTGTCGCCGAACTCGCGGGCCTCCGCGGACTCGACGTCGAAGAGCTTGGCTTCTCCGGTCTTGTTCGACGGGCCGACGTTCTGGATGGCGCCGTCCTTCAGTTCCACCATGAAATCCGAGAGGTTGATGTTGAGCACGCTCGGGGGTTCGCGGGCGACCCACTAAACAGCGCGTACTGGGCGGCCCGGGCTACGGTGCGACGCTGGCAGTCCACGGGAACAGCGCGATGGTGGCGGCGAACCAGCCGAACCCCGAGCCGTATGCGAGCGCGCCGGGGACGAGCGCGGCGGCGACCGCGCGCGGGAGCGACGCGTTGTGGACGATTCGCGTGCCGACGACGAGCAGCGCGAACGCCCACAGCCCGCAGACGAACGTGACCGCGGGCACGGAGACGCCGACGAGCGCGCAGGGTGCGCTGGCGTACGCCAGCACTTGGACGGTCTCGCTGACGCCGCCGCGGTCGGGCGCGACGGCGACGAGCACGAGCGTCTCGACCGCGGAGAGCGCGTGCAGGGCGGCGGGCGCGACCAGCAGGCCGGCGAGCGCGAGCGTGAGCACGGCGGCCAGCCACGTCGGCGCGGGGAACGCCAGCGCGCTCGCGGGGTCGAGCGCGAGTCGCGTCCCCTCGTAGAGGAGGACGACCGCCATCGCGAAGACGAGTCCGGGGGCTTGGTCGCCCGGCGAGACAGCCTCGTCGAAGAACGTCGTCGGGTTCACGAGCACCTGCGTGAACGCCTTCAGGAGCCCGAGTAGACCGCGTTCACGCCCGCCCTCGGGTTCGACCCACGTCGTCATCTCAGTCCCGTTCGACGACGTGGCAGTTGCGGCACCGCGCCTCGTAGGACTCCTCCGCGCCGACCATGATGGTGGGGTCGTCGTAGTGGGCTGGCTCGCCCTCGATGAGCCGCTGGTTCCGGGTGGCGGGCTCGCCGCACTGCGTGCAGATGGCTTGGAACTTCTCGACGTACTCCGCGACCGCCATCAGCTGCGGGATGGGGTCGAAGGGCTCCCCGCGGAACGTCTGGTCGGTGCCGGAGACGACGACGCGGCGGCCGTCGCTGGCGAGCGACTGGCAGACCGCCACGAGTTCGCCGGGGAAGAAGTTCGCCTCGTCGACGGCGACGACCTCCTCGCCGTTCAGGTAGCTGGGAATCTTCGAGACGCCCTCCGCGGTGGTGTCGACGACGGTCGCCTCCCACGTGCGGCCGGCGTGCGAGCCCAGCGTCGCCTCGCCGTACCGGTCGTCGATGGCGGGCGTGAACGCGGCGACCTCTTGGCCCGCGATTTCCGCGCGCCGCAGCCGCCGCAGCAGCTCCTCCGTCTTCCCGGAGAACATCGACCCCGTGATGACCTCGACCCACCCGGAGTTCGTGATCGCGTGCATGCTCACAACGGGGGCGGTCGCGGGCCAAAACGCTTGCTCATCTGGGCGGCCGTTACCAGCAGCCAGCAATCACCCGCAGCTATTTTTGGCCGGCTCCCCTCTCGCGGTGTATGTACGACGACATCCTGTTACCGACCGACGGGAGCGGTGCCGCAGACGCAGCGGTGCCGCACGCAATCGAACTCGCGGACCGCTACGGCGCCCGGCTCCACGTCCTCTACGTCGCGGACACCACCGAGTACAGCACGGTGACCTTCGAGGACGACGTGGTCGACCCGCTGACGGAGGAGGGCCAGACGGTCGTCGACGAGGTCGTGGAGACGGCGACCGACCAGCACGTCGAAGCCGTCGGCGTGGTGATGAAGGGCGGCGCCTACGAGACCATCCTCCAGTACGTCGAGGACGAGGACATCGATGTGGTAGTGATGGGGACGCACGGCCGCCGCGGGCTCGACCGCGCGCTGCTGGGGAGCGTCACCGAGCGCATCGTCCGCACCTCGGACGTGCCCGTGCTGACGGTGCGCGAGGACGAGGACTGACTACGCCGCGAGCCGCGCCACTGTTTCCTCGCCGCGCTCTTCGAGTTCGACGAGACCGTCGTCCGCGAGGTCTTCGAGCAGGCCGCGGAGCCACTCGCGGCCGGTGTCGCCGCCGTAGTCCACGCGCACTCGCGGCCCGAGTTCGTCGAGCTCGAGTTCGCCGTGCTCGCGGAGCGCGCCCACCGCGCGCCCGCGCTTCTGCCGGCGGCTCCCCTCGAACGTCGACTGCTCGGGGACGTCCGGCGCGGAGAAGTCCCCGGAGGCGTACGCCCCACACCACTCCCGCCACGGACACTCCGCTTCGTCGCAGTTCGGCGACTTCCCGCAGGCCACGCCACCTAATTCCATGATGGCGTTGTTCCAGACCTCGGACTCGCCGTCGGGCATCAGTTCGTTCGCGGCGTCCTCGAAGGCCGCGTCGTCGTCGGGCACGTCGAACGCGCGGTAGAGCACGCGCTTGACGTTCGTGTCCACGACCGCGTGGCCGTTGTCGAACGCGAACGACGCGACGGCGTTGGCGGTGTACGGGCCGACCCCCATCAGCTCGGAGAGCTCCTCGGGCGTCTCGGGGAACGCGCCGGCGTACTCGTTTTCCACCTGCTGGGCGGCCTCGTGGAGGTACTTCGCGCGGTTGTTGTACCCGAGGCTGTTCGCCGACCAGAACCCAACCACGTCGGCGCGGTCGGCGGCCGCGAGGTCGGCGGTCGTCGGCCACTCCTCGAGGAACGCGTGGTAGGCGTCCTCGACGCGGGAGAGCTGGGTCTGCTGGCTCATCACTTCCGAGACGAGGATGGCGTACGGGTCGTCGGTGCGTCGCCACGGGAAGTCCCGGTGGCCGTCCTCGTACCACGTCACGAGCGCGTCCCGGACGGCGTCGGCGTCGCTGGGGAGCGCGTACTCCCCGTCCCCCTCAGTCATGCCCGAGGGTTGTCCGGTCGCGCGCTTAGGGGTGCTGGTTCGGCGCCGCGTCGCAGCCGCCGAAAACGCCCGCGGCGATTAAGTTCCGAGCGAGACAACGGTGAACCGATGCGACGGAACGCCCTCCACGCGATGGCCGTGGCCGTCCTCCTCGTGACCGCGGGCTGTGCGGGGCTCTCGGGCGGCGACGGGGCGGCGAACAACAGCCAGTTACAGGCCGACGCGGCGAGCGAGATGGCGAGCGCCGACACGTACCGGATGGAGATGCGGATGCAGGTCTCCGCCGGCGGGCGGGGGACGACGGTCACCCAGCGGGCGGTGTTCGACCACGAGGCCGAGCGGGCGCGCGTGAACGCGACCTCGGCCGGCCGGTCGACGACGACGTACATCGACGGCACGACCGCGTACGTCCACGTCGGCGGGGTCTGGCGCACGCAGGACATCTCGGCGACGGAGCCGTGGAACAACAACTCGGGGCTCCGCCAGCAGCGGGCGGTGCTGGAGTCCGCGACGGTTTCCGTGAACGGCTCCGCGACCGTCGACGTTCGGCGAACCGATGGTTCGCCGAGCACCTCAGAAACGCAGAGCGTTTCTGAGGACGGCGTCGAGACGACCGTGCTCGCCGTGGACCCCGAGACCGAGGAACTCCGGTCGGTCGTCACCCAGCGGGCGGGCAACCTCGACGCCGTCGAAATCGAGGACGCGACCTACCGGATGTACGTCGCCGACGACACCCACCGGCTGCGGAAGGTCGAGATGAACCTCTCGATGACCGTCGCCGGCCAGCCCGCCACCGCCAACGCGACGACGACGTTCTCGGCGTACGGCGAGCCGGTGAACGTCACGATACCCGAGGAAGCCACCGACGGGGAGCAGGCCGCGCTCGCGCCCGTCGCGGCGTAATCACAACGGAAAGGCGTAAGCCCGCGCCGGCACACGCCCCACGCATGAGCCTCGACGACCTCGAAACCGACGTGGAGCTTGCGTACGACGACCTCGACTACGAGTTCCTCGACCGCGAGAGCCGACAGGAGCTGGCGATGCTGGGCGCGGCGCTGGACGCCGACACGGACGAACTCCTGCGGCGCGCAGTCCACCTGCTGTTCCAGTCGACGACCGAGTCCGGGCAGCTGGACTTCCACCTGCGCTCGACGTACGACGTGACCTACGACGAGTACCTCTCCGGGATGACCTTCGACGAGATGACCGGCGGCGCGGGCGTCCAGCAGCCCGACGACGACGACCGCCGCTACCAGTTCTGACGCCGGCCCCGAATGCGGGCCTGTTAAATCCCGGAAACCCCGACTACGGTGTATGCGAGACCGAACGCGACGCGACGTGTTGCGCGCGACTGCGGGCGTGGGCGCGGCGGCCGCGCTCGCCGGCTGCCTCGGCGGCGGCGACGGCGGCGAGGTCGAAGCGCTCGACGCGCCCGAGGGGACGGAAGTCGTCGAAGTCGGCCCGGACGGCAACTACGTCTTCGACCCGGACGAGCTCACGATTTCGACGGGGACGACGGTGCGGTTCGTCTGGCTCTCCGCGGCCCACAACGTCGCCGTGTCGAGCCAGCCCGCGGACGCCGACTGGTCGGGCCACGACACCATCGAGGACCGCGGATTCTCCTTCGAGCACACCTTCGACGTGCCGGGCCGCTACGAGTACGTCTGCACGCCCCACCAGACGCAGGGGATGGCGGGCGCGATAGTCGTCGAGGAGTAGTTACTGGACGGCGTCGCTGTGGCCCGTCGAGGGCCCGGCCTTCGTCACTTTCGGGTCGTCGAGGGCGTCGAGGAAGATGCCCATCGCGAGGTCGATTTCGCGCTCGGTGACGTCCAGCGGCGGGAGGATACGGAGGGTCTTGTAGCCGCAGCCGAGCAACAGCAGCCCGCGCTCCAGACACGCCTTCACGACGGCCTCGCGGCGGTCCTTGGTGTCGAACTCGACGCCGAGCATCAGGCCGTTCCCGCGCACATCGGTGACGAACGCGGGCGCGTCGTCTGCGAGAATCTCTTTGACCTGTCGGCCGCGCTCGGTGACGTTGTCGAGGACGCCGTCGCTGGTGATGGCGTCGATGGTGGCGACGCCCTGCGCGGCGGCGAGCAGGTCGCCCGCGCCCCACGTCGAGGAGAGCCGCCCCGTCTCGTCGGGGAAGAGGTCCTCGCTGGCGACGGTCGCGCCGACGCGCAGGCCCTTCGCGGACGTGATGACGTCGGGGTCGATGCTGGTGTGGTCGACGCCCCAGAGTTCGCCCGTGCGGCCGAGCCCGGACTGAATCTCGTCGGCGATGACGGGGATGTCGTACGTGGACTGGATGTCGGCGATGTCGTCGGCGAACTCGTCGCTGGGGACGCGGTAGCCGCCCTCGCCCTGCTGGGGTTCGAGGACGAGGTACGCGACCTCCTCGGGGTCGACGACGCCGCGCTCGGGGTGGAGCTTGTCCGCGAGGACGTTCCCGCCGGGGCCGTTGGTCTTCCAGCCGCAGTCGCAATCGCCGTCGCAGGCGCAGTACGGCGCGGAGACGACGCCCCCGATTTCGGGGTAGCCGGTGCGGTGGACGGCCTTCGAGCGGTTCAGGGAGAGCGCGCCGAGCGTGCGCCCGTGGAACGCGCCGTCGAACGTGAACGCGCGGTGGCCGCCGTTCGCGTAACAGATTTTGATGGCGTTCTCGACGGCCTCCGCGCCGGTGTTCGAGAGGAAGGCGGTGTCGAGGCCGTACTCCTCGGTGATGTCGGTGAGCCGGTGGAGCAGCTGCGTGGAGGTCGGCACGTCGGCGTCCTCGGGCGGCCAGCCGCCGCTGGCGTAGAAGTCTTGGCCCGCAATCTTGGAGGGGTCGACGACGTCGAACTCCTCCAAGCGGTCCATAATCTTGGGGTTGTTGTAGCCGAACGGCGCCGCCGCGACGTGGCTCGTGAAGTCCATGAGGACGTTGCCGTCCACGTCCGTGCAGAACGGGCCGGCGGCCTCCTCGGTGATGTCCCAGACGAACTCGTAGACGTACGTGCTGGGCGCGGCGTGCTCGTGGTGGTACTCGACCCACTGGGCGGCCTTCTCGCCGGGCAGGCTGCGGACGCTCGGCTCGGCGGTCTCCCTGTCCATGGTAACCGTTGTCCGTGCCGGCGACAAAAGCGATTCGTTACGGTTTCGGCAAATCTTACTCGGCGTCAGAGCACGACGGCGGCGGTGGCGACGCCCCCAGCGGCGAGCAGGGCCGCGCTGTACCCCGCGACGCGGTACGCGAACGAGCGGTTGTCGCTGCCCGCGGTGAGCGCGACCTTCACGCCGATGGAGGAGGCGGTCGCCAACAGCACCGCGACGGTCGCCGCGGTCGCCGAAATCGCGCCCGTGCGGTACAGCACGATGGCCGACGTGGTCGCGCCCGCGCTGGAGACCAGCCCGGAGAGGACCGCGGTCGCGTAGAGCCCGGCGGAGCCGAACTGCGTCTGCGCGAGGCCGCCCGCGACCACGACGACGAGGAACATCGCGCCGAACGCCAGCGCGTTCTGCATCGAGAACGGGCTCTCCAGTTCCATCTCCACGCGCGTCGTCCAGTCCGCGGTCGCCGCCGCGACGCCGACGCAGCCGAGGACGATGACCACCAGCGGCACCGTCGCCGCCACCAGCACGCCCGTCGAGAGCGTGAACACGACGACGATGAGGAGGTTCCGCAGCGCCATCGCGGCGTTCGCCAGCAGCACGCCCGCGACCGCGTACGACGCCGCCTCCGCGCGCTGGCCGACGTGGTCGAGCATCGTCCCGACGACCGCCGTCGAGGACGCCAGCCCACCGAAGAAGCCCGTGACGGCGATGCCGCGGCCGCCGTAGGTCTTCACGACGACGTAGTTCACGATGCCGATGCCGGCGACGAACACGACCATCAGCCAGACGACGCGGGGTTCGACGCTGACCGCGTACGCCCCCGACCCCAGCGAGACCGTGCCCGCCGGTAACAATGGATAGACGACGAACGCCAGAATCGCGAACTCGAACGTCGAGCGCAGTTCCTCCCGGGAGAGCCCCCACGCGAACCCGTGGAGTTCGCGCTTGAACACCAACAGCACGGAGCTGGTGACGGCGACGACGGTCGCGGGCAGCACTGCGCCGACGGCGACGAGCACGCCGACGCCGTACGCCACCATCAGGCTCACCGCGGTCGTCAAGTGCAGGCCCTCGTCCTCGTCGCGCATCCCCGAGACCATCAGCACGCCCGCGACGACGATGACGAACACCGCGCCGACGCCGGCGAGGTACGGCGGGCAGACGCCCGCGGCGTCCGCGCAGCGCTGCGTGTCCACCTCGGTGAAGATGGTGGCGAGGACGCTGACGAGCGCGAACGTCCGGATGCCGGCGGCCTTCTGCGCCCACTCGCGCTCCAGCCCGATGAACAGGCCGAGCGCGACCGACAGCGCGAGCCGGACGACGCGGCTGTCCACGGGCACGTCGGTCAGCCCCTCGATGAGTCCGGGCACTATCTGGCGTTCACCGCCGCCCGGCAAAAAACTGCGGGCCCGCGCGCCGACGCCGGTCGGCGAATCTTTTTGCGTCGGCGCGCCGGTAGCTCACGTGATGGACTTCGACCGTGGCCGGCTCGCGTGGTGGGCGGCGGCCGCCGTGCTCGCCGGCGTGCTCGCGTTCACCGTCTACTCGTTCCTCGGGACGTTCGTGCTCGGGGTGTTCGTCTACTACGCGACGCGGCCCGTCTACCGCCGGCTCGAACGCTGGATTCCGCGGCCGACGGTGCGGGCCGTGGTCGCGCTCGTGACGCTCGCGCTCCCCGCGATGCTGGTGGTCGCGTACACCACTGCGGTCGGCCTGCAGGAACTGGACCGGTTCGTGGACGCCCAGAACGTCGACCTCGGGCGCATCGAGACGCTGCTCGGTCCCTACCTCGACGTCTCCGCCATCGTCCACGACCCGCAGGCGTTCCTGAACCAGCCGTCGGTGCAGGAGGGGCTGACGGCGACCGCTCGCGACGCCCTCGGGTACGTCGGCCTGCTCGGCACGCTGTTCGTCCACCTGTTCGCGGTGGTCGTCGTCGCGTTCTACCTGCTCCGGGACGACCACCGCCTCGGCGAGTGGTTCCAGCGCCGGTTCACGGACGACGGCGGCGTCGTGGAGGCGTACGCCCGCGCGGTCGACCGCGACCTCTCGACGGTGTTCTTCGGGAACATCGTCTTCGCGTTCGCCACCGGCGTCATCGCCGCGGTGTCGTACGGGACGCTGGACGCGTTCTCCCCCGCGGGCATCGCCATCCCCTATCCCGTGCTGTTCGGCCTCATCACGGGCATCGCGAGCCTCGTGCCGGTCGTCGGCATCAAGCTCGTGTGGCTGCCGCTCTCGGGGTGGCTGGCGTTCGTCGCGTTCCAGAGCGGGACGGGGTACGCGTTCGTCGCCGTCTTCGTCGCCGTCGCCGCGGTGGTCGTGGACTTCATTCCCGACTTGTTGTTGCGGCCGTACGTCTCCGGGCGAGACATCCACCTCGGGCTGGTGATTCTGTCCTACGTGTTCGGCCCGCTGCTGTGGGGGTGGTACGGGCTGTTCCTCGGGCCGCTCGCGCTCGTGTTCGTCGTCCACTTCGCCCGGCTCGTGCTCCCGGAACTGCTGGCGGGCGAGTCGCTCTCCCCGGACGCCCTCGGCGGCGACGTGTCGACGGCCGGCGGCGAACAGACCGCCGTCTCGGAGTTCACGGACGACCCCGAGGACGGGGAGTCGTAGTCAGCGCTCGCGGAGCGGGGAGCCGTCGCGGGGACAGTACGCGAATTCGGGGTCGCGGGTCCGGAAGCCACAGTCGGGGCACTCGTAGACGGCGGGCTCGTCGTCGCTCTGCCGCCGGAACAGCAGTGGAAGCAGCGGCACCGCGAGGAAGAAGACGGCGACGTCGAAGACGACCCACGCGACGACGCTGACCGCGAGGCTCACCAGTATTCCCACGGCGGCGGTAGCGGTCCGCGACGAAACCACGGTCAGTCGAGGTCGACGTACTGCTGTTCCCACTCGCGGCGCGCGGCGATTTCGCGGCGGCCGCGGCGGGTGAGGGTGTAGTAGTTGGTGCGCTGGTCGAGCTGGCCCTTGTCCACGAGGCCCTTGTCCACGAGCGTGTCGAGGTTCGGGTAGAGGCGGCCGTGGTGGATCTCGGACTCGTAGTACTGTTCGAGCTCCTCCTTGATGGCGAGGCCGTGTGGCTCGTCGAGTCCGGCGACGACGTAGAGGAGGTCTCGTTGGAACCCTGTCAGGTCGTACATATGTCTTACTCTCGTTACATATTCCGACTGCGAAAGCATAAGCGTAGGGGATTGCGATGGCGGTTACCGATAGCATCCCCTCGTGTATCCAAGTGACATGTCGAACGCCGTGACTCGGTCGGCGGTCCCCCGAAGTTTATACCGGCCGGCCAGTCACACCCCCACATGGCCGGCGCGGACGCCCACGACCTCGCCGACGTCTCGCCGACAGCGTGGCGACTCCTCCGGGTCGCCGCCGACTTCAGCCAGCGCGACGTCGAGCGCGAAGTCCCCGACCTCCGGCAGGCCCACGTCTCGATGCTGGAGGGGGGGAGCCGCGGCCTCTCCGCGGAGCGCCGCCGCGAGCTGTTCGCGCTCTACGCGGCGGAGCTCGACGACGAGCAGGTCGCGGCCATCGTCGAGCACTTCTGAGCCGGCGCGCTGGAAGTGATTCCGTTAATCATTAAAGATAGCAGTCTTCAGTGGTCGTGTATCAATGATACAGATGGACGTTCGCTCGACCCGCGGCCGGCTCGCGGTGTTCGCGCTCGCGCTCGTGGTCACCGCCGCCATCGCACTCGCACCGACTCCGAACGGCCTCGCGCTCGAAGGCAAGTACGCCATCGCCACCATGGCGTTCGCCGGCGTGCTCTGGGTGACCGGCGCGCTCCCGCTGGCGGTCACCGCGCTGTCGATTCCCGCGCTGCTCACCGCGTTCGGCGTGTTCGGCGACCTCGACGACGCGCTCGCGCCGTTCGCCGACCACCTCATCTTCCTGTTCATCGCGGGGTTCATGCTGGCGAACGCGCTCCAGAAGTACGACATCGACCGCCGCATCGCCCTGTACATCATGGCGCGGATGGGCTCCAGCCCGCGCAAGCTCATCCTCGCCGTGATGGTGGCGACCGCCGTCCTCTCGATGTGGGTGTCGAACACCGCCACCAGCGCGATGATGACGCCCATCGCGGTCGGCGTGCTCGCGCAGGTCGTCGGCCGCGACGAACTCACCGAAGCCGGTGAGGGCGACCCCACCACGAACGTCCAAGTCGCCACGCTGCTCGGGACCGCGTACGGCGCCAGCGTCGGCGGCGTCGGCACGCTCATCGGCACCCCGCCGAACGCCGTCGTCGCGGGCGTTCTCAACGACCAGCTCGGCTACGAAATCGGGTTCGCCGACTGGCTGCTCATCGGCCTCCCCATCGTCGTCGTCACGCTCCCCCTCGTCTGGTACGTGCTCACCTACTGGCTGTTCCCGCCGGAAATCGAGGACGTCAGCGGCGCCCGCGAGGAAGCTCGCCGCTACCTCCGCGAGGAGGGCGACCTCGGCACCCGCGGCCGCCGCGTCGCGTACATCTTCGTCGCCACCGCCGGCCTGTGGGTGCTGGGCGGCCTCGGCGGCCCCGTCTGGTGGCTGTTCGAGACCGTCGGCCTCAGTCCGGACACCGCGAACCTCCTCCACACCACGCTGTTCGGCGGCAGCGGCCCGACCCTGTTCGGCACCGAGGGCGGCTATCAGGGCCTCCTGTACTACGTGATGGTCGGCCTCTACGCCATCCCCGCGCTCGTCCTCTCGGACACCGCCGAGTGGGAGGACCTCGTGGACATCGACTGGGGCACCATCCTGCTGTTCGGCGGGGGCCTCTCGCTGGCCTCCGGGTTCGCCAACAGCGGCGCGACCCGCTGGATCGCCGAGACCATCTTCGGCTCGCTCACCGGCCTCCCTATCGTCGCCATCGTCGCCGCCGTCGTCCTGCTGGTCATCTTCCTCACTGAGATGACCTCCAACACCGCCACCGCCACCATCATCGTGCCCGTGCTCGTCTCCATCGGCGGCATCCTCGCCGCGACGCTCGGGCTCGCCGAGGAGTCCGCGGCCATCTTCCTCTCCGTGAGCGGCGCCATCGCCGCGAGCTTCGCGTTCGCGCTCCCGGTCGCCACCCCGCCGAACGCCATCGTGTTCGGCTCCGGCTACCTCGAACAGCGCGACATGATGCGCGCCGGCGTCGTCCTCAACTTCGTGATGACCGCCGTGCTGACGGTGTTCATCTGGCTGCTGTTCCAGTTCGTCTGGCCGATGTTCCTCTGGTAACGCAGCCCTCGTTCTTCGCAGTCCGCTATTTTTCGACGCAGAAGCGCCGTCCACAGTCAGCCACGCAGCCGCGGCTCTCCGAAGCAGTGTTCGCACACAGCGACGCGAGCAATCACAGCACCGTCGCTGGGAGTGTGGTGCAACGGAAAAGGATGCGGGGCCGGAAAAATCGGCCCCGCAGCCGCCCTGAATTGGTCCCCGCTGACGCTTCGGCCCTCCAAAGCGAAGCGTCACTTGGGTCAAAACGACCGACGACAATAAACCTATCCCCGGCAGTAACAGCTGCCGCTACATGTGTTCTTCTTCCAACACCCAGCCGAGCGCGCGCCGGTAGTACGTGAACATCTCGCGGACGCCCTCGTGGTTCATCTCCTCGGAGTCGAGCTGTTCGACGAGGAACTCGTACTGCTCCCGAATCTCGTCCTCGCTGCGCATACCACCCCTCGGGATGCCGGCCGTATCAATGCCCGCCACGCGAACGCCCCGGCTCCGTCCGAAGTGGGGCCGCCGGCTACTTCCGGTCGAGCCGGCTGAGCCCGTGCCAGATGGCGTTCACGAGTTTGTCCTCGCCGTCGCCGTCGGCGTCCGCCCACCCGCGGGCGAGCGCGTCCTCCAGCGCGTCGAGGTCGTGGTTCTCGAAGTTGTTCATCCCGCGGAACGCTTCGAGCGCGTCCCGCGCGTCCTCACCGAACTGCCCGGAGGGTGTGCCGTCGTAGAACCCGAGGTCCGACAGCGTCGCCGCCACGGCCTCGGCGGTGTCGCCGTCGAGTTCGCGGTACTCGTCGGGGTCCTCGCGCTCCAGCAGGGTCACGTCGTAGACGCGGAACACGCGCTCCAGTTCGTCGATCGGGTGCTCGTGGTCGTCCACGCGCACGTCTATCCAGCGGTCGTTCCCGCCGTCGTAGCCGCCCTCGGGCTTGGCGACGTAGAGGGCCGCGGACTGCTCGCCGCGCTGGTCGCCGCCCGCCTCGTTGCCCGCGTGCAGCGCCGCAATCAGCTTCTCCGGGAGGCCGCCGTCGGTCTCCTCGAACGTGTCCGCCATCGCGTCCACCGTCTCCCGGTTCTCCAGAATGTTCCCTTGGACGGTGTAATTCTCACCCTGCCGGTCGCTGGCGTGGTCGAAGCACTCCTCGCCCGTGAACGCCGCCACCGAGCCGTCCTGCCCGACGATTCCGACCTGTCGCTGCGGGGCGTCGCCGTCGGGCTCGGTGAGTTCCTCGATTACCTCCTCGGCGGAGTGGCCCTCGCGCAGCAGGTCGAGGCCGTCCGGACCGTACGCGACGTTGGCGAAGCTCTGCGTGGCGATGGCGCCCGCGTCGGCGCTGGCGAACGGCACGACCGCGCCGACGCCGACGAACTTCGACTGGACCGCAACCCCGACCGCGTCGGTCTCGGGGTCCCGCGCGACGATGGAGAACGTCATGGCCGGCAGGTGGCCGGCCGCGGGCAAAAGCCTACGGCTCGACCACCTCCGTTGCCGTCTTCTCGGCGGTCAGCGGCTGTCTGCTGGCGAGCGCGACCTCGAACGCGGGGTGCTCGACGAGGTGCCACAGCACCATGTGTCGGCGGCCCGCGGTCAGCCCCGTCACCGAGAGGTCGTCGGCGGTGAACTCAGCGGGCAGGCGCTCGCAGAGCCGCCGGAGCTCCTCGAAGCCGTCGAACACCTTGCGGTTGCCCGACGAGTCGGCGCCCCGCCGCTCGACAACGTAGCTGCCGTCCGACCGGTGGACGCCGACGGTGTTCACGAACGTCTCCCGCGCGGTCAGCGCGTCCTCCAGCGAGTCCTGCAGCTCGGCGGCGTCCTCGCGGGAGAGAAGCAGTTCCTCGTCCTCGACGACGACCGCCACGCGGTCGCCGCGCCGCCGCACCGAGAGGTCAGGCGAGCGGTCGGATTTCTCGACCAGCCGCGTCACCGCGGCTTACTCTATCCTCGGCTGCCGGCGTCGTCAGATTCTGACTCGGCATCGTACGACTGGGTTGCGAGCGCTCGCAGTTAACTCCGGTGGTGGGACAGGTCGGAACTGTCCGACGCATTACGCGTCCGCGGCCGACTGCGCCCACGCGGCGAGGTCCGCGACGACCTCGCCGGCGACGTTGCCCGCGAAATAGAGGTGCGCCATCGTCGTGGGCTCGTGGGCCTCGCGGAAGTAGTGGCCGACATCGTCGTAGCACTCCACGCGGCTCCCCTCGGGGAGGTCGAGGTCGTTCCACGCCGCGAACCGCTGCTCGTGGAACGCCGCGAGTTCGGGCTGCACCTCTGGGTCGGCCCGCCCCGAGGTCGCCACGAACACGGGCGCGTCCAGTTCCTCGGCGGTCGCGCCGGCGTCGTACTCGCGGAGGCTGTCGTGCCACCGGCCGGGCCGCCCGAACACCGCCTCGTCGGCGTCGTAGTCGCCGTCCGCGACGCGGCGCAGTTGCTCGCGGAGCGCGTCGAGTTCGCCCTTCTGCTCCTCGGAGAGGTCGCCGTCGGGCTCGAACTCGTACTTGAGCACGGGTGTCTCCGGGTCCGTGACCTGTTGGACGGCCCCGTCGAGGTTCGCGACGCCCGCGACGCCGCCGTGGCGGGCCGCGATTCGAGGCGCGGCCGTCCCGCCCTGACTGTGGCCGACGACGAAGACGCTGTCCTCGGCGACCGCCTCGACGGCGCGTAGGTCGTCGACGGCGGCCATCGCGTCGTCCACGACCACGCGGTCGAGCGTGTGGTCTCCCGCGGGGACCTCGTGGTCGTGGAGGCGCTTCTCGTACCGGAGGACGGCGACGCCCTCGCTCGCCAGCCCCCACGCGAAGTCCCGGAGAATCTTCGTCGCGCCGGCCGTCCCGTCCGCGTCGTGGATGCCCGCGCCGTGGACGAGCACGACGCCCGGGAACGGGCTGTCGCCGTCCGGGACCGCGAGCACGCCGTCGAGGGCCGCGTCGTCGGCGTCGACGCGCACCTCGCGCTCGGTGAACGCGTCGAGGTCGGCGTACGCGGGCGGCTCGTGGGAAGTGGGCAGCGAGAACGCGACGACCTCGCCGTCCTCCACGCCCAGTTCGAGGGTCTGTGTGCCGTTCGCGAACGCCAACTCGGCGAGCGCGCACGGCGCGTCGACCGCCAGCGTCTCGACGGCCTCGAAGTCGCCGTACTCGCCGTAGAGTCCGTACGCGTACTGTTCGAGCGCGGCCTCGGCGTCCGCGACCTCGCCGAGACCCTCGGGGTAAGAGTCCAGGACGGCTTCTCGCCCGTCCGGGGAGAGCAGGGCGGCGGCGTCGCCGGTCGCCCCTTCCGCCACGCTGGCGGCGAACTCGCGGGCGGTGGCGCGGACCGGGTTGGTTTCGGAGCGCATCTGGACGGATTCTTAACTGGTTCGTGACAAATAAGTTGGTGGTCGGGCGACGCGAGCCACGGGTGTTTTGCCGCGCGCCGCCCAACCCCGACGCATGGACGTGCGCGGCGAGCGGGAGTGCAAATCGTGTGGGACGCGGTGGTCGTACTACGAGACCGGGGGCGTCGAGTGTCCCGACTGTGGCAGCATGCGCAGCGTCGGCGTCGGCGAGCGCCGCACGCACACGGACGGGAGCGCGGACCTCGACCTCTCGGCGGCCCGCGAGGCCGCGGCGGACGGCGACCTCCGCGGCGCGCTCGACCCCGCGGCGGACGCGTGCCGCGACTACTGCCAGTCCCGGGGGTTCGTCTCCGGCGGGGAGCTCCTCGAACTGGACGACACGTACCTCGCGGCCCAAGAGCTCCGGCGCGCGGCGGTCCTGCTGGGGGACGCGCTCCGCACGAGCGAGGACGCCGAGCGGTACGTGCTCGCGCTGCTGAACGGCGCGGCCGACGGCCGGCGACCCCCGGCCGACGAGGTGCCCGACGCCCTACGGGCGGTCCGGGGGCTCGCGTACGCCGCCGCCGTCGACCACTACCGGACGGACGTACGGACGTTCTGCGACGGCGAGGTACCCGAGCCCGAACGCGGGCTGCTCGAACGCCTCCGCGACCACGCCAAGCGCGTGGACGCGCTCGACGGCGACGTGCCCGCTGCGGACGCGGAGCGACTGGTGGCCGCCGCGCGCGCCATCGCGGACGCGCTGCGCGGCGATGAGTCCGGCGTCGAGCGGGCGCGCACCCGCCTCGACGCGCTCGCCTGACCGAGGGTTACGACCGAACGACGTAGAAGACGGCGCCGAGCACGCCGACCGTCACCGCGGAGACGGCGACCTGCACGAGGCCGCCGCCGACGCTGGCCGTCGCACCACCGGCCGCCGCCCCTCCCGCCGCACCCGCGGCCGCCGGGGCGAACACGCAACAGAGACTGAGTACGCCGCCGAGCCCGAGCAGCGACCAGTTCGGGCCGTCGTCGGCCTGCTCCTCGGAGTCAGTCGCGGGCGTCATTCGGTTCCACGGACGGCCGCCGCGCGGTTGTAGCTTCGGGTCGTGGCGGCCCGTACCCGGAGTTAGGGCAGTTCCACGTTGACGCCGGTCTGCTCGCCGGCGGCCTTCACGGTGTTGTACAGCAGCATCGCGCGCGTCATCGGGCCGACGCCGCCGGGGACGGGCGTGATGGCGCTGGCCTGCTCCTTGGCGCTCTCGAACTCCACGTCGCCGACCAGCTCGTAGCCCTTCTCGGTGTCGGCGTCCACGCGGTTGATGCCCACGTCGATGACGACGGTGCCCTCCGAGAGCATCGAGCCGTCCACGAGTTCGGTGACGCCGGCGGCCGCGACCACGATGTCGGCGCGGCGCGTGTGCGCGGCGAGGTCGTCGGTGCGGCTGTGGCAGACGGTGACGGTGGCGTTCCCGCCGGCGCCCTTCTGCACGAAGAGGTTCGCCAGCGGCTTCCCGACGATGTTCGAGCGACCCACGACGACGACCTCCTTGCCCTCCGTGTCGACGCCCTCGCTTTCGAGGAGCTTCTGGATGCCGTGTGGCGTGCAGGGCTTGAAGCGGGCGTTCCCGGCGACGAGCTTCCCGACGTTCTCGGGGTGGAAGCCGTCCACGTCCTTCGCGGGGTCGACCGCGGAGAGCACGCGCTCGTCGGGGACGTGCTCGGGCGTGGGGTCCTGCACGAGGATGCCGTGGACGTCCTCGCGGGCGTTCAGGTCCGCGACCGTCTCGAACAGCTCCTCGGCGGGCGCGTCGGAGTCGATGCGCACGTCCTCGGCGGCGATGCCGATCTCCTCGCAGTCCCGCTGCTTCATCGAGACGTACGTCTCGCTGGCCTGCTTGTCGTTCATCAGGACGGTGGCGAGCCGGGGCGTGACGCCGGCGTCGGTCAGCGTCGCCACGGAGTCGGCGAGGTCCTCGCGGATGTCGGCAGCGACGGCGTTCCCGTCGATGATGCTGGTCATGTCCGAACGTCCGCCCTCCCCCGCCTTCAATTCGGCGGTTCGTGCACAAAAAGGCGATTCGTCCGTGAAGAATATCCACGAACGCCCAACAGTCAGTCGTACAGCGGGTGCTCGTGGCAGAGGCTCTCGACGGTCGCCGCGACCTCGGCGTACACCTCGGCGTCGCCGATGTTGTCCACGACTTTCGCGATGCAGTCGCCGACCGTCTCCATCGCCGCCTCGTCGAAGCCGCGGGTCGTCAGCGCGGGCGTCCCCGCGCGGATGCCCGACGGGTCGAACGCCGACCGGGACTCGTCGGGGACGGTGTTGGCGTTCAGGACGATGCCGACCTCTTCGAGGGCTTCCTCGGCGTCCCCGCCCGAGACCTCGGGGTGGGAGTCGCGGAGGTCCACGAGCACGAGGTGGGTGTCGGTGCCGCCCGACACCAGCGAGAAGCCGTGGTCTTGGAGCGTCTCACCGAGCACCTCGGCGTTGCGCACGACCTGTTCGGCGTACTCGTCGAAGGAGTCGTCGAGCGCCTCCTTGAAGCCGACCGCTTTCCCCGCGATGTTGTGCATCAGGGGGCCGCCCTGCGCGCCCGGGAAGACCGCCGAGTCCACGTCGTCGGCGTACTCCTCGTCGCACATGATGATGCCGCCGCGGCCCGCGCGGATGGTCTTGTGCGTGCTCCCGGTCACGAAGTCCGCGACGCCGACCGGCGAGGGGTGCTCGCCCGCCGCCACGAGGCCGGTGATGTGCGCGATGTCGGCCATGTGGTAGGCGTCCACGGCGTCGGCGGCCTCTTGAATGCGCTCCCACTCGACCTCGCGGGGGTACGCCGAGAACCCCGAAACCACCATGTCCGGCTCGAACTCCTCGGCGGTCTCGCGCAGCGACTCGTAGTCCAGTCGGCCCGTGTCGGCGTCGACCTCGTACTGCTCGACCTCGTACAGCTGGCCCGCGAAGTTCGCGGGGTGGCCGTGGCTGAGGTGGCCGCCGTGCGTGAGGTCCAGCGAGAGAATCTTGTCGCCGGGTTCGAGCACGGAGAAGTAGACGCCCATGTTCGCGGACGAGCCGCTGTGGGGCTGGACGTTCGCGTGGTCGGCGCCGAACAGCTCCTTCGCGCGCTCGATGGCGAGCTCCTCGACGTCGTCGGCGAAGTCGCAGCCGCCGTAGTAGCGCTCGCCGGGGTAGCCCTCCGCGTACTTGTTCGTGAGTTCGCTGCTCTGGGCCTGCAGCACCGCCTCGCTGGCGTGGTTCTCGCTGGCAATCATCGCCAGCGTGTCGTTCTGCCGGTGGCGCTCGCCGACGAGCGCGTCCGCGACTGCCGGGTCGACCTCCCGGACGTCGTCGTAGCTCATGCTTAGAGTGGCCGGTGCGCGCGGCATAAGTCTACCGAGGACGCCATAATTCACACCCACTCCTCGACAGAAATATAAGCTCGCTGGGAGTACAGTACAACCGCGTGATTCAGTGGGAGGAAACCCGAACCGGGCTGGCCGCGGCGGACGCGGCCGGCAACGAGGTGTCGGTTCGCGCGCCCGACTGGCAGGCGGCCCGCGGGGGACGGGCTCTCGGGTGGCCAGCGGACGCCACGACCGCCGGGGTCGCCACCGAACTCTCCGTGCCCGCCAGCGACGCGTCCGTGTCCGCCGCGGGCGAGCGCTCCACTGCGCTCCCGGCGGGGGAGCGCCGCCGCCTCGGAGCGGGCGAGTACGTCCTCGACGCCGGCGGCGACCTCGACGTGCTCATGGGCTTCGACGGCCCCGCGGTCGTGGAGCGCGGCGACCGCGTCGCCGTCGCCTTCGACGAGCCGACGGCGGTCGCGGTCGGCTTCCGCAGCGGCGTGCGCGCGCCCACCGAGACGATTACCATCCCGAAGACGCTGGACGGCGTCGCCACCGCGGTGACCCACGCGGCGGCCGCCCACCGCACGACCACGCCCGAGCGGTCGGCGTGGCACCAGCGCTGCCACCCGCCGCAGTTCGCGTTCGGGGAGACCGTGGACGTGCCGCCCACCGTCGCCGCGGAGACGCCCGACACCGGCATCGAACTGCTGCTCCCGCGCTCGCTTGAGGACCTGTTCGTCGCCGCGCCGCTGGCGTACTACCTCGGCGCGACGGTCACCGTGGACGCGGGTGTGACCCCGCGGCTCCGTGCGCCCGATGCCGGCGTGAGCTACGCGTTCGACGCGCTCACCGTCGACGTGCCGCAGTTGCTGGCGCGCGCGTTCTGGCTCGACTGTCTCGTTCGGACCGCCGTCCCAGCGGAGCGCCGGCGCGGAACCCCCGCACGCGGCCCCGGCGAGGTCACCCTCTCCGAGCACGACCTGCTCGACGTTCTCGACCTCGACCCCGTGGCGGCGTACGACGCCGACCCCGCCGACCGGCTCGCCGCCTACCTCGACGCGCCGTTCGAGCGCGTGGCCGACGACCTCCCGGAGTGGCACCTCTCGATGCACGTCGCGCCGAGCCTCGACCACGTCCGGACGCTGCCGTTCCTCCTCGACCGGCTGGCGCTCGTCTACCCGCCGGAGACGGCCGCGCTGGAGAGCCAAGAGCTGCTGGAGCGCACGCTCGACGACTTCTACCGCGGGCCGCCCGGCCCCGTCGCCACCGTCGAGATGCTGAAGCCGAAGCTCCGCGACGGCCGCTGGCAGGGCTGGCTCGCCGAGGGGACGCCCATCGACGTGTTCAAGAGCCAGCCGGCGGCCTACCGCAACCACCTCGACTACCAGCGCGAGCACACCGAGGAGCTGTCGGTCGCGGTCGTGCTCAACGACCGCAGCATGACCGGCGAGCACGAGGCCGTCGCGGACGTCTACGAGGCCCACGCGGAGTCGCTGCCGATGGACGTCTCCTTCTTCGAGGACCTCACCCGCGAGGAGCTCGCGGACGTGCTCGGCGACCACTACGAGTTCCTCCACTACATCGGCCACTGCGAGGTCGACGGGCTGCGCTGCGCGGACGGCAACCTCGCGGTCGCGGACGTGCCGGAGACCAACGTGGAGACGTTCTTCCTGAACGCCTGCGGCTCCTACTACGAGGGCGTCGACCTCGTGGAGCGCGGGAGCGTCGCGGGCGCGGTGACCCTGCGGAAAGTGCTGGACGAGCAGGCCGCGAAGGTCGGCACCGCGTTCGCTGAATTGCTCGTCCACGGCTTCCCGTTCGAGACCGCGCTCCGGCTCGCGCGCCGCCGCATCCGGATGGGGAAAGACTACGCGGTGGTCGGCGACGGGATGCAGACCCTCTCGCGGACGGACGGCGACGACGCGCGCGTCGCGCACGTCGAGCGCGGCGCCGACGCCTGCGAGGTGACCTACGAGTCCGTCACCGCGGACGGCCACGGCTGCTGGTACGACGTGGCCGCGGCCGACTCCGCGCCGCGGCTCTGCGGGAACCCGACGACGTTCGAAGCGCCCGCGGGCGACCTCGCGGCGCTGTTCGCGGACGCCGACCACCCGGTGGTCGTGGACGGCGAGTTCTACTGGTCCGACGAGGCCGCCGCGCTCCTCCGAGGGGACTCCTCGGCGACGTGAAAACTGGCGATAATCGCCGCTAGCGCGCGATATCACCGGTTTTACTGGCTCTTCCTCCGGTAAAATTAAATACGTCGTCACCCTACTCGCACGCATAGATGTCACAGAATCTACTGGGGACCAGCGTCGACGACGTCGTCCGCTCGGTCCTCGACGCCGAACCCGGCGAGCTGTTCGTCGTGAACCCCGCCGGCGAGACCGTCGAGGAGCTCGTCGACGCCGCTAACGCCTACGAGGGGGAGCTGCCGTCCATCCGTCTGCTCGGCGACGAGCGCACGCTCAAGGACGTGACCGACGACTTCATCGTCGCGAGCAACGCCGCGAACCTCGTCGAAGCGGGCGCGCTGGAGCTGCGCGTGTTCGACGGCGACGCGCGGAGTTCGATGCTCGTCACCGAGGACCGCACGGTCGCGCTCGTTGACGTCGGCGGCCTCGTCGGCGGCCTCACGACCGACGACGCCGAGTTCGCGGCGACCGCCTACGACGCCGTCGCCGACGACTGGGCGGCCGCCGAGCCGTTCACGCTCCGCACGCCCGCCATCGACCGCGTCCGGCAGACCCTCGACGAGGACATCAGCCCCGACGTGGAGTCGGACTTCGAGCAAGTGCTGGCCTCGATGGAGACCGCGCGCGGCGACGGCGACGGCCTCGACGAGGTCACCGTCAGCCTGCTGGTCGCCGCGAAGAACCGCGAACTCCTCTACGACATCAGCAAGTGGGGCGAGGACGTGGGCATCGCGTCCAAGGCGACGTTCTCCCGCACGAAGACGAAGCTCGAAGACCTCGGGCTCATCGACACCGAGAAGGTCCCCATCGATGTCGGCCGGCCGCGGCTCCGCCTGAAGCTCGCCGACGGCCGCCTCGAAGACGCGCCGCCAGCGGAGCTGGCGAGCGTCGCGCAGTCGGTCCTCTCGTAAGCCCTCGGCCGAATCCCGTACTGTTTTCCCGCCGTCGTCCCACCCCGTAGCTATGCCACTGGAGGAGTCGCCGTGACCGTCGCCGTCGTCGGCGACGGCCCGGCCGTCGAAGCCGTTCGGGACGCGCTCGGAGACGTCGACGCCGCCGTCGAGTCCACGGGCGTGGCGGGCGTCGCGGACGCGGAGTTCGCGGTCGTCGTCGGCGTCGCGGGCTCGGGCGGGTTCGGGACTGCCAACGAGCACGCCCGCGACGGCGGGACGCCGCTGCTCACTGTCGAGGTGGGCGGGCTCGGCGGTCGGCCGCTGGCGGACGTGGACGCGGGCGTCTCACTGCTCGCTCCGGAGGGGCCGTGTTTCGAGTGTTTGGCGGCGCGCGTGACCGCGACGGGCCACGAACCCGCCGAATCGCCGAGCGCCGACCGGAGCGCGGTGCGGCTGGGGGG